>Ga0310695_10000094_pt1 | contig 232994 bp, 201 predicted proteins | sample RumenRJG_04DNA_FD_203882 | JGI IMG/M metagenome (GOLD analysis project Ga0310695, IMG submission 203882) | Bovine rumen microbial communities from Lethbridge, Alberta, Canada - RJG_04 (v2) (version 2) | ecosystem: Host-associated > Mammals > Digestive system > Stomach > Rumen | place: Canada... | reverse complement strand
TGATTTTGCTTGTCTTGATTTGCAGCACTAAGGTAAGTGAAAAATCTGACATGGCAAAATCCTGAGCAATATTTTGTTACCCAGGAACTTAAAAAGGAAGTTAAACTAAAGTGCTGCGGAATTTAGGTAATCCTTTTCTGAATATGACGTTAAGAAAGTTCTTTTCTCCACTTATGGAGCCTTTAGAGAAAGACAATCTATATCTTTGTATGATGCTTTTTATTTCTTTCTCTTCCTGTATAACATCTTTATTCTGCAAGGATATAGTCAAAATAATACTTGTGATTCTTTTATCGTCAATAATCTCAATGGTAATATATTGCTTTATTAAAAATCGACTAAACTCTAATAACCAGGAGCAACCTCACGATTTTTAAAAGTACGCTTCAATGTAAATGCACAAAAAGAACCGTCCCTTCTGTGTCGTCCCTTCTGTGTCAGTGCAACCCAAATGAAAAGACTGCGTCATCTCGACGCAGTCCTCCCGAAGTGTTTCTTCTATTAACCATTTGATTTAATAAAAACTTTACGTAACATAAACCGTCGTCACGACGTTTTTCCATATAAGACATCTATGTCAGTGCAAAGGTAAGTCTTTTTTTGGATGAAAGATGATGAATGCGTATCGGATATGGAAACATGTCGCCACATCCGATACACGAAAAAAGTATTCATAAAGAAAATTGCATTATCTTTGCATAGTTTTTATTTCTTATCATTTATGGTTATTGTTATGGTTATAAACATTATTAATGAACACATCGTCATCAATATTTCAGCAAAAGAGTTAAATTGACAAGAAAGGCCGCGTCGTGATGATGCCGCCCTATTTTTGCATTTTTTTTTGCATACTTCTAAGTAAAAAGACCGCGTCATCACGACGCGGCCATTATTATCAGCAGTTATTTAGTTTTAACCATACTATCGTCATCACGACGAATATACTTTAACTTTATATGGTAAACAAAATACAAAAACCTATTAACCGATATCATTTTGACATGCTATTGCGGTTCTTGTTATAAAACAATCGCGTCGTCGCGACGCGCACTATGAATAATGACTATTACCATAACTAAATATGCTGTAAATCCAATAATGCTGCAAAGGTATCTCTTTTTTCTTAAAGAAAGAAGACTTTTATGTATCGGATTTGGCAACATGTATCCGCATCAGATACACTTGTCGAAAGTACTTTCGCTCGGAAAAACTCAAATACATTTGGTTTTTCGCTCACTTATTCGTATCTTTGTCCCCAAAATAACAAGATGACGGCGAAAGAAATTATACAATATATGGAGTCGCAGCAGAATGAGGAGCAGCGACGGATACTTATGGGGTTCTTCAAGACGGGACCAGGTGAGTATGGTGAGGGTGATGAGTTCTTGGGGCTGAAAGTACCTCAAACAAGAGAGGTCGTTAAGAACGTGTGGAAGGACTTTCCATTGAGTGAGGTGCCTGAACTTTTGATGAACCACTGGCATGAGGTGAGACTCTGTGGTTTTCTTATTCTTGTGGCGAAGTTTGAGAAACTGGCCACCAAACGGTTGGAGAATGACGAGAAGGCTATCAAGGACCGAGATGAGATTCTTACGCTCTATCTGCAATACGCAGAACAAGCCAACAACTGGGACTTGGTCGATCTCTCCGTCCATAAGATTCTCGGTCATTGGCTATTGTTGCCGACGAATCTGGGTGACCGAGATTACAAGATAAGGGTATTAGACGATCTCGCGCAGAGCGATAACCTCTGGAAACAGCGCATGAGCATCGTCTGTTCGTGGAAGACCTCGCAGATGGGTGACCCGTCGTGGTGTCTGCGTTATGCCGAGATTCACCTGCATCATCCGCACGACCTCATGCACAAGGCCGTTGGTTGGATGCTTCGCGAAATGGGCAAGCGTGTATCTATGGACTTGTTAAGAGACTTTCTCCGTCAGCACGCCTCAATGCCACGTACAATGCTCCGTTACGCTATCGAGAAGATGCCGGAACAGGAGCGACAATATTGGATGAAATGATGACTTCTTATCTAAATACAGAAAATATTGCTCGCAGTAAGGGTGGGGTAGAGTACCATCCGTTACACCCCTTCCTGCCAGAGAATGCGAAGGTGTTGTTCTTGGGTAGTTTTCCGCCCCAGCGCAAGCGGTGGTGTATGGACTTCTACTACCCGAACTTTATCAATGACCACTGGAGGATTGAGGGCCAGATTTTCTTTGGCGACAAGAATCATTTTGTGGATGTGGAAAACAAACGCTTCAAGATTGACGAGATCATCACCTTCTGCCAAGAAAAGGGCCTCGCCTTCTTCGACACCTCTACGGCTATCCGTCGCCTGCAGGATAACGCCTCCGACAAATTCCTCGAGGTTGTAGAGCCGACAGACATCCCTGCCTTGCTCCAACAATTACCTCATCTCTGCGCCATCGTGACCACAGGTGAAAAGGCCACAGAAACCATCTGTGCCTCACTCAGCATTGGGCGTTTACCAAAAACGAACGAGAGTATCTCAATTCCCCGCTCTCAATTATCTTTATTTCGCCTCCCTTCCTCATCTCGCGCTTACCCATTGTCTTTCGACAAAAAGGTGGAGGCCTATCGTCAAATGTTTCAGCAAATACTATAAAGATGAAGAAAGCAATGATATGCATGCTGTTCCTAATGCCGATAATGGGTTGGGCAGCAAAGAACAACCTTAAACCACGATTAGTGGTATGTACCGATATCGCACCAGCCGACGTGGAACCTGACGATATGGAGTCGATGGTGCGACTGATGACGTATGCCGATTGTTTTGAAATAGAGGCGCTCATCACGAGCGTAGGTTGGAACTGTGACCCCTATCCGAAGGAGTGGGCCGAGTATCTGACGCGTGTCATCGAGGCCTATCGCAAGGATGTGCCAAACTTGATGAGGCGCTCTGGTCAAAGTGAGTTTCTGCCTCTGAATGAGGAGAACGGACAGCAAGAACTTGGCTATTGGCCCAGTGCCGACTATATCAAGAGTCGCGCCGTGATGGGTAGCGAACATGGAGGAATCAAGGTAATAGGCGAGCGCAATGATTCGCCAGGTAGCGAGCTACTGATCCGACTGGCTGACGAGGACGACCCACGACCGATATACTTCGCTGCATGGGGTGGCGCCAACACACTAGCTCAGGCCATCTGGCGCGTGAAGCAGACGCGGAGTGATGACGAAGTGAAAAACTTCGTCCACAAGTTCCGCCTCTTCACCATCACCGATCAGGATATGAAATATGATATGCGCATGAACCGCGCCTACAGTTCTCACATGTGGCTGCGAAAGGAGTTTGCCGACGACCTGCAGTTCATCTGGGATGAGGGCGCCTGGCAGGAGCAATGCGAACTGGGCAAGCAACACTGGGCTCAGCATCAGCAGCTCATCCAGGGCCATGGTGCGCTGGGGCATGAATATCCTAATTACAAATGGGGTGTCGAGGGCGACACACCGAGTTTCCTCTACGTGATGCCCAACGGACTGAACGACCCAGAGGACCCGCACCAATGCGGTTGGGCGGGCTATCATGAGCGCGGTCTCTGTGCCGACTCACTTACCACTGCTTGGACTTCCTGGCAGGAGCCCCTACGCAGTATCAGCGTCGCCTACAAACGGCGCTTCTATCCTGACGAGCTCAACGACTTCTGCGCCCGTATGCAATGGGCTGCCGAGGGCAAGGGTAACCATAATCCCCAGGTTGTCATCGCTCCTCTCTGTATCACAGCCAAGGCTGGAGAGACCATTCGTCTTGACGCCTCGAAATCCTTCGACCCTGACGGTGACGCCATCAACTTCTTTTGGTGGCAACAGCCGGAGATTGGTACAACGAAAGTCACGATTGACCAGTCCGATCAGGCAATAGCCACCGTCCGCATTCCCGCCGACACGAAGGGCGACACCATCCACCTCATCTGCGAAGTCCACGACGATGGTCCCTTCCACCTCGTTGCCTACCGCCGTATCATTATCGCTATCAAATCACGTTAAAGTGTCGTAGGGCGTTGAGGATGCCGTCGTTGTCGACGGAGGTGGTGACGTAGTCGGCCTGACGTTTGAGATCGTCGATGGCATTACCCATCGCCACGCCGATGCCGGCCTGGAGAATCATCGAGGTGTCGTTGCCACCGTCGCCAAAGGCCATCGTGCGACTGGGGTCGAATCCTTCGTGGCGGGCCATCGCCAGGATGCCCTTGCCCTTATCGGCACCGTTGGCGGTGATGTCGGTAAACTCTGGATGCCAGCGGCCCGAGACGCATTGCGGCATGCGGGTCATCAGTACGGGTTCGTAGTCGGCGGGGAAGAAGGGCGTCAACTGGAGGATGTCCTGTTGGAGTACGACATCGAGCGGCGAGGCCTGATCAAGGTTCTTTACAGCGAGCATCTGACGGAAAATGCGGTCGACATCGCCCTTGGGGTCGAGCACCGCCACGTCCTTACGCCCAACGATGATAAGGCTGTTGCCTTTCTCCTGGCAGTCCTCCACGCAAGTCATCACGTCGCCCTTGGGAATGGGTTGGCACGTGACCATCTCGTCTCCTACATAGCACAACGCGCCATTGGTAGTGATATAGCCGTCGATGAGTTGCTCAATAGCGCCCAGATTGTTGATGATCAGCGGTGGACGGCCCGTGGCGATATACACCCGTGAACCGTTGGCCTTAGCCTGCGTCAGCGCAAGGATGGTCGACGCAGGAATCTCGTGGGTCTGGAAACTCACGAGCGTGCCGTCGATATCGAAGAATAATGCGTATTTCTGTGTCATATCTCAGTTCTTTTCTGTCATGTATTTCCAATAGCGGCGCGGCATGTCCTGTAACTGTTTGCGGGGGTTCATGCGCTCCTTGATGCAAATGGCCTTGAAGTACGTGCGCCAGAGGTCCTGGAACAGCTGGTCGTTGTTGCTGAGCACGTCGGCATTGAGCTTGCCGTTCCTTAGGTCGAAGGGTACGGCGCTTTCGTCCTCGAAGGTAATGCGGATGGGTGCGGCGTGGCCGTTATAATAGTAGCCATAGTGCCGCTTTGCATCATATATCAGCCACGGCTGGTCATTGAAGCGGTCCTGAAAGTGGTCGATGATGATGGGCAATACGTTATGGTCTGGCGAGACGACACCTAGATAGGTGCCATCCTTCGCCTTCTGGAAGCGGATGAACTGCTTCATACGCAGCTGTTCGTGCAACACCCGGCGGGCGATATTCGTCACGGCGAGCACGTCAGCATCAGCGAAGTTTCGCGATATATCCCCCTGCTTAAACACCTTACATATATATAGGAACAGCGGTGTGTTCAGATCCCGTAGCTCCGATAGCCAACTGACGGAAATCAGTCGCAGGGCCTCGCGCGTTAATTTTTTCTCCAGTCCTGTCCACACCCGTCGTGCTTTTTCCTCATCTGTCGTCACGTGATAGGTATGGTCGCAGAACAACGGCAGCGCGTCGCCCTCCGCCAGCAACTCCTGTGGCTCTTCTTTCAGGCTGAAGGCATCGAACACTGCCGTCAGTAGCCCGTCCATTGTTCTGTCAAATATATATACCGTCATTCTCCAAAATCCAGTTTCAGTTGCATTTCTTCTGCTGCCTGTTTCTTCTGCGCTTTCGACACGAGCAATGGTCTTAGGCGCTCAGGACGCAGTTCGTTAATGCCGATGATGGGCTGCGAAAATTGCGAGGTGAGTTCGTTGCAGGTGATGAAGTACTTCGCCTTCTTCATCACCACGCCCATCTTCTTCAAGTCGTAACTCGTCAGACGGTTAAAACGGCGGCTGTTGACGATGAGCCAGGCTGACTTCGTGCCGAGTCCTGGCACACGAAGCAACTGTTCATAGTCGGCTGTATTGATATCCACAGGGAAGGCTTCTGGATGGCGCAGTGCCCAGGCGAGTTTGGGGTCAACCTCTAAATCGAGGTTGGCGTGCAAGTCATCGACGATCTCTTCCACCTTGAAATGGTAGAAGCGCAATAGCCAGTCGGCCTGATAGAGTCGGTTCTCGCGTACCAAGGGTGGCTGCTTGAGTATTGGCAGTCGCGGGTCGTAGGTGTTCACACTGACATAGCCAGAGTAATACACGCGCCGCATCGTGGGCTGACCATAGAGCATCGATGACATGGTGAGGATATCCTTGTCCGTCTCCTTCGTGGCACCCACAATCATCTGAGTAGACTGTCCTGCCGGCACGAAGCGTGGTGCATGGCGGTATTTCTTGCGATCTTCTTTGTTCTCAAGCACGCCCTGTTGGATGAGTTTCATGGGTTGGAACACGCTCTTGTGGTCCTTTTCTGGTGCCAGGAGTTTCAGCGACTCCTCCTTAGGAATCTCAATGTTCACGCTCATACGGTCGGCATAGCGGCCGGCCTCGTTGAGAAGTTCCTGCGAACAGCCAGGAATGCTCTTCAGATGGATGTAGCCGTTGAAGCGATGCACGGTCCTGAGGTCGCGGGCAATGGCTGCCAGTCGCTCCATCGTGTAGTCTGGATTGCGCACCACACCGCTGGATAAGAAAAGCCCCTCGATATAGTTCCTGCGATAAAACTCCATCGTGATTTCCTCCAGCTCACTGACGGAAAGCGTCGCCCGCTTGATATCGTTGCTTCGCCGGTTGATGCAGTAGGCACAGTCGTACATGCAGTAGTTTGTCAGCATCACCTTCAGCAGCGAGATACAGCGTCCGTCGTCAGCAAACGAGTGACAGATACCAATGCCACCCACCGTCGAGCCTACCATGCCTTGTTTACCTTTGCGCACGGTACCGCTCGACGAGCACGATACGTCGTACTTCGCCGACTCTGCGAGTATCCGCAGTTTCTCCATCGTCTTTTCTGTCAACATGGCTGCAAAGGTACAAACGAGTTGTCCCAAAAGTCGGGACACCTTTATTTATTTAACTTTCTTTATGATTCAAACATTGCCCTGATACACGTGCATGATGCCTTCTTCCTCAGCGATGCGCTTAGCAGATTTCAGCGTCGCGTAGGGCGTGGGAGGCGTGTCCTGCATCTTGTAGCGGGGGAAGAAACGGCTGAAATGCAGCGGCGCTTCAGCGAGGTCATTGTCTGCGAGCCAATGACACATCTGACGAATCATCTGCATATCATCGTTGACACCAGGAATGATGAGATTGGTGATTTCCACCCACACGCTGGCCTGCTTCATGGCGAGAATGGTGTCGAGTACAGGCTGGAGATGACCACCGCTTACTTTCAAATAAATATCGTCACTAAACGACTTGAGGTCGACGTTGGCTGCATCGAGAAAAGGCAGTAGGTCGCTTAGCGGTTCCTGACAGACATAACCCGCCGTAACGAGGATGTTCCAAAGCCCTGCCTCATGTGCCAGTCGGGCACAATCAATGATGTATTCTAGATAGGTCAGCGGTTCAGTATAGGTGTAGGCGATACCTGGACAGCGGTGCTTCAGGCAGAGCGCGACAACGTCCTCAGGCGACAACGCGTAATGATTGACATCTGCAGGCGACACCTGCGAAATATCGTGATTTTGACAGTTCAGACAGCGGAAATTACAACCCGTACAGGCCAGTGACAGACACGTCGTACCAGGATGGAAGTGGTACAGTGGCTTCTTCTCTATGGGGTCGATGGCCAGTGAACAAGGTTTGCTATATACCTCGCTCACGAGCACACCGCCCTGATTCCTTCTGCTGCGACACATACCCGTCTTGCCCTCAGCAATACGACAATGGTGCGGACAAAGCGTACACTCCACCCTTCCGTCATCCAATCGCTTATAATACCTGCATTCCATCAGAACACGATTGCTTCGTAAACGTAGAGTTCCGCATCCTTCCAACCATCCCAGCCAAGTCCGGCCTTGTCCTGCGAACAGTGTCCCACGAACTCCTCCTTCGTCCAGTTTACTTCGTCGGCCACTTGTGGCAGGAACGTGCCGCTGCGGTAACCCTTTCTGATATAGATGCCGTGACGATGCAGTTCAAACTCGTCCAGACTCTGGATGCGACGCATAGGTGTGAGCACGGAAATCTCAATATCGAGGTCGTCCAGTTCATCGCGAGTGACTGGCATGAACCGTGGGTCCTCAAATGCTGCCGCCCGTGCCATCTCTGCCACTATCTCATGCAAAGGATAATCCTCGCCAAAATGCCCAATACAGCCACGCAAATGGCCATGCTTGTGCAGCGAGACGAAGGCACCACACTTAGAGTTGAGAATTAATAATTTAGAATTGATAATTGGCTGCGCGATAGGCTTGCCGTCCAATGAATCGCGAATGCTATTAAAAGCAATCTTTTTCAGTGCCTTTTTATCTGTATCAGAAAGAGTGAAACTTGTGCTGTCCTTTCGTAGGACCGCAAACGAATGATACCCCACCACACGATCATGCTCACCGCTGATGTCGCCCGAGTTCTGGTACATCAGATGCTTCATTTCGTACTCGTTGTCGAGCATCAGCATCAGTGTGATGATGGCAAATTCGCCGCATGCACTCGTATGCAGATTGCGTTTTCCACTTTGTGCATTGGCATTGATGATTGCAATAAACTCCTCCACGTCGCCCGTTTCGATGGCCTTACCTGTCCGTGCATCCACCTCGCAGGCATCCTCATACGACGGATAGTGCGAGAAATCGCTGCTAATCACAAAGAGATTCTCGTCCGTAAAGTACGGCTTCAGCGCCTCCGCCATCCGTTTCAGTTTGTCGTAATCATTTGTCGAAATAATGATCGGCACAATCGGCGGCACCTCTTGCTTGTGCATAGCAAAGCGTCTCTGCAAGAACGGCAACTGCACCTCCAAGCAATGCTCCCTGTCATGCACCTCGGGCTTGTAGTGGAACACAGAATCCGTTGTGGTTAAAGCAACAACTGTCTCATGGTCTACCTTTACATTGCCTAATGGCGTGGCATAATACTCTGCCTCCGTGTTCACCGATGCTCCGTCGAGCCATTCGTGGTGACTCGGTCCTAGAAGAAAAATCCGTTTGTACTGTTTCTTTGCATCTATCGCCATATACGCTGATGCCGCCACGTTGCCCGAGTAATAATACCCCGCATGAGGCACTATCAGCGCTGCCATGTTCTGATACTTCGCGTCGCCACGATGCAACGCCAAGAAGCTATCCACCTCCTCGCTCAGTTCCCTGGCATCGCCCGTATAGAATCGGTTTGCTTGTGTCGCCGGCCTCACCACAGGCGCCTGCGTCTGACCCTTACATCCATTCATCATCATCGTTGTCGTTAGGATTAATATAATCGTCTTGATGCTCATGCTACTTAATCAGCTTCTCTATCTGTTTCTCTGTAGCCTCAGGCAACAGTTTACTAAGATGCGCCTTCATCCGCTCGAACGACTCTTTCGGCGTGCGCTCACATCGACATATCTTGCGCCCTAATAGTCGCTCCGGTGTCGTCAACAGCGACCAGCCCCAGCCGTATTCGCGCCCATGTTTGTCCGTGGGATATACAAAGTCCTCCGTCACGATGCGGCAGGCCATCTGCAGGCGTGTCACGTAACCGTCAAACTTACTCCGCATCTTAGGCCCGTCGAAACCACAAGCCGCCCGCAGTTCGCGCGTTATCAGACTGTCGTGTTCGGCCAGCGTCAAGAGGATTGCTTCTTCGATACTGCCCTCAATTGGCGCTAGTCTCGAAGCACGGCGATAGTTGCACAAATCAGGCCACCACTCCTTGCTCACAAAACCCGCTTTGCCCGCAAAGAACTTGCCATACACACAGCGCCCCTCCGTCACGATGGGGCCTTTCCACTTCCACAACGGCCAGTCCCAGCCACCATCGTCGAACACCACATATCGATTGTCCTCGTCGACGACATCCTCAGCCGAATAACCGCGAATCCCACTATCTAGAAGAGGCAAAAAGCCCACCTCCTGAATGTAGTCCATCATCTCAGGACAACTATGAATCTCCACGTTCCTCATAACTTGATATTTCGTTGCGAAATTACGAAAAAGAATTGAATTACGCAAATTTTTCACTAAAACGATATATGAAAATTTTGTTTTTCGAATAATAATTATTATATTTGCGCTCGATATTCATCTAAAAACGACAAGACATATGAAAGAATTAAAAGGAACGAAGACCGAGCAGAACCTCAAGGAGGCTTTTGCTGGCGAGAGCATGGCTAGAAACAAGTACACGTATTTTGCATCGCGCGCCAAGAAAGATGGATTTGTGCAGATTGCCTCGATTTTTGAGGAAACAGCTGCCAACGAGAAAGAGCATGCGAAGATGTGGTATAAGTACCTGAATGGTGGTAGTGTAAGTGATACAAAGGCGAATCTGGCGGATGCTGCCAATGGCGAGAACTTCGAGTGGACGGATATGTATGCCCGTATGGCCAAGGAGGCTCGCGAGGAGGGTTTCGACGAGATTGCCGAGAAGTTCGAATTGGTGGGGGCTATCGAGAAGCACCACGAGGAGCGCTATCGTAAGCTGCTGAAGAATATCGAGGATGCAATTGTATTCTCACGCGAGGGCGATGTCATCTGGCAGTGCAGCAATTGCGGACATATCGTCATCGGCAAGAAGGCGCCTGAGGTGTGTCCTACCTGCGACCATCCTCAGAGCTATTTCCAGATTAAGGCAGAGAACTTTTGACGATGAAATGAACAAACGCTCGCAGAATCCACAGGGCCCGACGACGGCGAAGGATCGGCATGTGATACTGGATGCGCTCAGAGGACTGGCGCTGCTAGGCATTGCGCTGGCAAACTTCCCAGAGTTCGCGCTCTGGACGTTTCTGTCGGCTGACGAACAGCAGGCGATGACGACGGCAGGCATCGACGAGGTGGTGCGTTACCTGCAGTATCTGCTGGTCGACGGGAAGTTCTATACCATCTTCTCGCTGTTGTTTGGTGTGGGCTTCTCGCTGATTCTGAGTCGCCATCCGGTGTCGCTGTTTGTGCGCAGGATGCTGATTCTGGCTGTCATCGGATTCTGTCACCTGATGTTCATCTGGAGCGGCGACATTCTGCTGCTCTATGCCTGCGGAGGATTGTTGCTGCCGCTGTTCCTTCGGACTGGTGTATGTGGAGTTGACGGCATTTGTGGTGTTTGTGCTGCAAATCGTTGTTTGTAAGTGGTGGCTTCATCACTTCCGCTTCGGTCCATTAGAATGGGTGTGGCGCATGTTGACGTATGGGCGTTTTTTTCAATTTAAGGTGACGAAAGAGATATGAAGAAGATTATCGTAGCGATCGATTCGTTTAAGGGTTGTCTGACGTCCGCCGAGGCTAATCAGGCGGCAAGTGAGGGTATTCTTGCAAAGATGCCTGAGATAGAGATCGTGCAGGTGCCTGTAAGTGATGGTGGCGAGGGATTTTTAGAGGCGTTTCAGGCGGCGATAGGGGGCGAGATAGTGGAGGTCAATGTGAAGGACCCGCTGATGCGAACCATCGTGGCGCAGTATCTCATGCAGGGTGATACAGCGGTGATAGAAATCGCCAAGGCCAGCGGACTGACGCTGCTTTCGCCAGAGGAGCGTAATCCGATGGTGGCCACAAGTTATGGCACAGGTCAGTTGGTAGTGGATGCCGTAAGAAAAGGCTGTAAACACATCATCGTAGGACTTGGCGGAAGTGCCACCAGCGATTGCGGTATAGGCATGTTGCGGGCGATTATTGATAGTTTTTCGAAGGGAGGCAACTGGGACGATATACGCGAACTGGATGATGTTCGCTTCACGATTGCGACAGATGTCACTAATCCGCTTTGTGACGAAAATGGCGCAGCACATGTGTTCGCACCTCAAAAGGGTGCTTCACATGATGACGTTCTTGCCCTCGATGCTCGCGCCAAACGCTTTGCGGAAGTCTCTGCCAAGCACTTGGGTCGTGACAGCCAGAATACGCCAGGGGCAGGAGCTGCAGGTGGCTTAGGCTATGCGTTCCTGCAATACATGAATGCCGACTGTCGCTCTGGTATCGACCTCCTGTTAGACACCATCCATTTCGATGACCTCTTGCAAGACGCTGATCTCGTAATTACTGGCGAAGGCTCTGCCGATTGTCAGACTCTCATGGGCAAACTTCCCTTTGGCATTCTCCAACGAGCCCAACGTCATCACATCCCCGTCATGCTAATAGCCGGTCGCATCGCTGATGAACAACAACTCCTCGATGCCGGCTTCGTCCGCGCCGCCTGTATCAACCCTCCTGGCTTACCTCTCGAAATCGCCACCCAACCCGAAACAGCAAAAGAGAATATAAGGCATGTAATGACTCAAATAAGTGTTTGTATGATGAAGAAAATCCTTTTTATCGTCGGTTCGCTGAGGGAAGGTTCCTTCAACCGACAGTTGGCCCATGAGGCTGAACAGATGATTGGCGCACGCGCCGAAGTGACATACCTAGATTATAAGGATGTGCCGCTGATGAATCAGGACATTGAGTTTCCTGAGCCTGAGGCTGTGAGGCGTCTGCGGGCTACAGTAAAAGAGGCTGACGCGCTCTGGGTGTTCACACCAGAGTATAACTTCAGTTATCCTGGTCATGTGAAGAATCTGTTCGACTGGCTGTCGCGCCCTCTGATGGCAGGCGACTACGAGACGCCTACAGTGATAAACGGCAAGAAAGTGGCGCTGAGTGGTGCCGGAGGAAAGATGGCAACTGCGAAATGTCGCGAGAAGCTAACGGAACTACTCACCTTTATCAAGGCCGACGTGATGGAACAGCAGACGGGTATCGTGCTGAATATGGAGGCATGGACGGAGGGTAGGATGATTCTCAGCGATGAGCAAAAAGCAACGCTGAAGGATCAAGTTGAGACCTTCCTGAAGTTCGTGTAAAATTTCGATTCTATTGCATGCGTTGCAGGCCTTCCCAGCGTACATTCCAAGTGCCATCTTTTGGGAATCCAGGGTTTAGGGGCATGGTGCAACCTTCCCATCCTGCACACATCATGGCGATGGCTGTAAGCAGGGCACCATTGCCCGGCAGATAGATGCGCAGACGGTCGGGTGTCTGGAAATTATGGCCACTGGGCAGATAGGTGTTCTTTTGCGTGCCGATGAGCAACGCCTTGAGCGCTGTTTCCGGTTCACCAAGGCGAGCAGCCGTCATCGCTATCATACCATAATCCCACCCCCATGTAGTTTGCCAATTCCAATGTTGCATCACCCAGTCGAGCGTCTTTTTCATTTCCACCTTATTATATATAGGGTAGTATGGCAATAGACCACAGGCACCTAAAACGGCAGGGTGGTCGTTGCGACATTTATCTGCAAAGGTCTCTACCTTCTTGGTAGATGCCTCGAAAGGATCGAAGGCCTCGGAGGGCTCTTTCATTGTGGAGATGCCAGCAGTATAAATACCGTTCATCTCGGGTAAGGCAGACATCTTTTGAACGATATCGTCCCATAAGGCTATACGCTCTTTACCCATACGCTCGCGCCATTGATTGGCCACAGAAAGACCGTAGCACCAATAAGCCAGTTCGAAGGGTTGATTGTAAGAGATATCTTTCGTCATGCATTCCTGCATGGCAGTGGCACCCTTTAAGATGTAGCGTTTTGTTTTGGTATCGAATGTGGCAAAGTCGGCCATGAATTCTGCGGTAGCTTCCACTTGTTCGCCATAGGTCTTCAGCGTTTCGGGTGTTGGCTTGGCACGATACATCTCTTCTGCGAGATAAATGTAGTGGGGTTGTTGCCATATGAGGAAAGAGCCTGTATTCGAGGGAGCTTCCCCAGCCCAAGGGTCGGTCATTTTCATCCAACGCACACCTTTGAACCCTTGGCGCTCGGCTATCTGGCGCGCTACCGGGTAAGCGATATTGTTGTACCACTTGAGCATTTGCTCGACCACCTCGGGTCGATTCCAAAGCGCAAAATCAACGACGTGCCACCAAGTCATCTCCAAATGCGGGCGACCAAACCAAGTGTTGTAAGTAAGGCCAGACTCTTGCGGAGGCATGTTGTTGGCACAGTTAATCTGGGTGAGGTATTGAGAAAGAACTACACGACGCTCTAATTCCTTGGCGCGTTGGTCAGTACATTGCGAGAAATCGACGAATGCCCCTTGTTGCCACCAGTGATTCCAGTGGCGAAGGGTACGCTTATGATGTTGGTCGAACTCATACGAGGCCATTTCTTGCTGGGCGATATCCTGAGGCATCGCTGGCAGATATTCGGCTGAAAATGTGAGCAAATCGTTACCAGTGGATAACTCAAAATGATGGCGATCGCAAGTGTCGAATTGTGCATCGCCCTCCCATCTTACAACGACATAATACTTGGTATCGTCGAGCTTTCGTTCGATGAGGGCTCTATGGTTGTCAGAGAATAGAAGTTTGCTTTCATGGCGCTCTGGCTTGGTCCAGTCGTTGGCATCATCAGCATGTTTTCCTGTAGGGTAGGAGAACTTCAAAGATACTGTAGCCCGCTGGTCTTTGAGCAGATTGCTATGGATGCGCGCATAGAGTACATCCTTATCAGGCCGTACACCAGTGGTTACTTCCACTACTTCGCCATCGGCCTTAAAGCTAGATTCTATCTCACCATCCCAAAGTTTCTGTTCCTGACGAATAGCGGTGAGTGCTTTCAGAGAAACGGGAGTGCCTTGGACATCTTTAAGTGAAAGACCAATCGTGCCTAGGTTGAGACGATGGGGATTCTCTCGAAAATATGTTGTAGCTTCCTTATGGCGGCCATCCTCAGACTTCTTATATTCTACGGCATAGACTTCCTGATGGCCATGTCCGAAATCGAAAGCTTTCTCACTTTCAGAGGGCATCAACTGGTTGGTGTTTTCGAACTTGTGCCAGCCCCAATCAGACATGGCGTTTAGAGGCACACCTGCCTCATAGTCAAAAGGGTAGCTTTGCAGGCCTGTAACGTCAACGGTGGTGGCAAAATGACCATTGCCCACAGAGAGCGAAGCCAAATCACTTACCTCCGTAATAACTGGGTTATGGCGATTAACAACAGCGTGACGGTCTATGGAGGCCGTCACGTTGTTTACATTATATCCTAACTTCTCTATTTCGAGCGAGGCCCAGATGAATGGCCCTACGCCCTTGGCATCGTTATCTCGAATCGGTTCGGAGAGATAATAGGCATATCCTCCGTCGCGACGTTTGTTCTCATTTACCTTGCCCTTAGGATTGATTTTCTTCATGGCTTCAATCACCTGAGGGGTTGCTGCAGGGCCAAGACCTGCTACAGCACAACAGTTTGTAAGCGAGATGGTTTGGTCAGCATTCACGCGAATCATGTTTTTGATAATGCCTTGATAAGCCTTTATGCCTGCATCGCGATACTTGGTACCAAGGTAACCTTTGTTATAGGCCTTCAGCAAAACGTAAGCAAACATCGAAGTAGCTGTAGACTCCAGATAGTTGCCTTCACGACCAGGGGCATCCATCACCTGATACCAAGTGCCTGTAGCTTTGTCCTGCCACTTGATAACGGCATCGAGGTCTTTCTGCAAGAGCTCAATCACCTCGCCTCTGCGACTGTAGTCCTCTGGCATGGCATCGAGTACCTCTATGAGTGCCATTGAGTACCAGCCTTGCGCACGAGCCCAACAGTGTTGAGAGAGTCCTGTTTCATTATCGCTCCAGAAAGCATCGCGTGTCTCGTCATAAGCATGTCGATTCAATCCTGTCTTAGGATCGAGCGTGCGCTGATAGGTAATCTTCAACTGATTAACGGCATCGTCGTAGATTTTAGTAGCTTCTTTGGGCTTGAGCTGTGTAGAGGCTGTGAGACATCGGAAAGGCAGCCCCATGAAGATACCATCGAGCCATACCTGATAGGCATAGATGGCCTTGTGCCAGAATACTTTATCGGCAATGGTGCGAGGCTGATTCTGCAGTTGCTTCATCATGGTCTGAATAGCCAACAGGTTTTTCTTCTCTGGGTAGAGATTGTACATGCGGGTAACGAAGTGGCCTGTGCGGATGTTGTCGAGGTTGTATTCCAGCATATCGTAACCACGAATATCACCCTTCTCGTTGATCATCGTATCGGTATACTCTTGGCAGTACTTGCGGATATCCTCTCCGCCATAAGCCAGATAGGTGTCGAGCATACCTTCGAGTTCAATTCCCATCACATAGCTCCATTTTGGTTTGGTAGAGAAGTCAAGCAGATAGCTCTTAGGTACGCGCTTCATTTCAGAATAGGTGAGCCACTCAGAATAGTGCTCGTAAGGGGCTTTGAGCAATGAGAGCGAACCATTGATAAAGAGATTCTCGAAGTTGATGTTACGCGTCTTGCCACTCATGAAGTTGCCATCCTTTACGCCATTGAACTTACAGTTCTTAACGTTGACATCATACACGTATGTATCTTCATCGAGGCCGATAATCTGTACGCCGTATTGTGATTTCTCGCTGGTGACATTCTCCATGTAGATATTACGAACAGTGGGGTAGTAGCCACGACAGCAAACCTCGTTGTGCTCGTAGTCGAGATTGATTTTCAATACGCTTTCCTTGCAGACACCTACTTTAATATTACGCATGTTGATATTCTCGATGATGCCGCCACGACAACTGTTGGTCTTGATACGAAGTACACGCTCTAGCTCTGGGGAATCCATCACACAGTCGTGGGCATATACATTCTGGCAACCGCCTGATATCTCAGAGCCTACAACCACACCACCATGACCATTCTTCATTTCGCAATTGCGGATGATAATGTTCTTCGAAGGCATGTTACGTTCACGTCCGTCGCGATTGCGTCCGCTCTTGATAGCAATACAGTCATCTCCAGTATTAAAGAAACAGTCTTCGATCAGTACGCGATCACAGCACTCGGGGTCACAACCGTCGCCATTAGGACCATCGTTGATCATCTTTACACGACGTACGGTGATATCGGTAGAGTGTAGGGGATGGATGACCCAGAACGGTGAGCGTAAAAGGGTTATATCCTCCAACAGAATGCCTTCGCACTTGTTGAAACTAACAAGTTGAGGGCGCAAACCGTCCTTAGGTCCAAACACGCGCTCTGGTGAACGCTCACCTTTTTCATTATACATAGGGATACCATCCTCTCCATTTTTCAGGAGACGGGGGCGCGATTCGATACGTTGACTAATCATGCCTTCTTTCCAACCAAAGCGTGGGTTGCCGTTCCAAGGCCACCATGTATCATTAGAACCACCACCATCGATGGTGCCTTTACCTGTAATGGCAATGTCTTTGGCTTTGAAGGCATACACACATGGAGAGAGATTGAAGCACTCCAAACCCTCCCATGACGTTTCGACGATGGGGTAGAGCTCTGGCTCGAAGGCGAACTCTAAAACAGCCCCTTCTTCTACATGCAGATTCACACCGTCCTTCAAGGTAATGGCACCTGTAAGGAACTTCTGACCAGTAGGGACAATTACCTTGCCACCACCTTTCTTAGAACAAAGATCGATCGCTTTTTGAATCGCTTTCTGGTTTTTGGCTGCTGGGGCATCGGTCTTGGCACCATACTTGGTAATGACATACGCCTTATCGGCAAACTGTGGTACACGGATACTCTGCTCAATCTGCTTGTACTGGGCTTCGTTCCAGCCTTGGGCCACTGCTATCATGGGGAACAGCATACAGATGGCCAGGGATTGCAATAACTTCTTCATATATGATATTTTTACGTTTTAGCAAATAGTTTCCGTGCAAAGGTACGAAAAAGGAATGATACTACCTATAAAATGCTCGCAAAATATTAACGTAAACGTTAACAAAAAAGCCGTCGGTTGTAAAACCAACGGCTTAGAATCATATCGGGGATGCGCTTTCTTAAACTTCCCAACCGATAGCACTTGCACCCAGAACGGCAGCTGAAGCGCCATCAAGTCCGCTAACCAGGAACTGAGCTTTGCCCTTGAAAATCTTCAGTACGTGCTCATCGTAAGCCTCACGGATAGGTTTCATAATCAGTTCGCCTGCCTTTACCATACCTCCGAAGAAGATGAATGCCTCAGGAGAAGAGAAGGCTGCAAAATCAGCGCAAGCCTCACCAAGCATGTGGCCTGTGAATTCGTAGATTTCCTTTGCTAATTCGTCGCCCTTGCCTGCTGCAATCGATACATCGAGCGAGGTGATAGCCTCTGGATCCAGTTCGCGCAACAATGATGGACGATCGGTCTTTGACAAGAGCTCGCGAGCTGTACGGGCAACACCTGTAGCAGAGCAATAGCACTCCAGACAGCCAGTGCGACCACATCCGCAGGGGCGTCCTTCCTTTCCACGAACCATGATGACGTGGCCTAACTCGCCAGCAAAACCATCGTGGCCATAGAGCAACTGACCGTTAACTACGATACCAGAACCTACACCAGTACCAAGAGTGATGACGATGAAGTTCTTCATACCGCGAGCCACGCCATATACCATCTCACCGATAGCAGCTGCGTTGGCATCGTTGGTAAGTGCTACAGGAATACCCAGTGCATCGCTGAACAATTTTGCCAAGGGAACAACACCATCGTGAGCCCAAGGAAGATTTGGCGCAAATTCGATGGTACCATTATAATAGTTTCCGTTAGGGGCACCGATACCCATTGCTTTAATCTTTTCGATACCGCCCACCTGTTCGATAATAGGCTGCAGGGCTTCTACAGAAGCAGCTACATAATCGTCTACTTTCTCATATCCACCAGTCTTGATGGCTGTTGTGGCCTTAATTTCACCACGTGCGTCAACGATTCCAAAAACTGAGTTGGTTCCTCCTAAGTCTAAGCCAATTACATAAGGCTTGATTGATGCATTTTGCCCGTTCATAATTATATTAGTTTATCGTTTTGATTAATAATTCGATTTCAAGCCACAAAGTTAATGAAAAATTTCCTTTCTTACCCGTTTTTTACGGAAATTAACCATCTTATTTGATATTTTGTTTGGAATGTGAGAATAAATTCGTAACTTTGCACACGATATGCCACTACATATACCAATAAATATACTAGATTTCATCTTTAAGGGGATGATTATCGGAGTCATCGCAAGTGCTCCGATGGGACCTGTTGGTATCCTTTGCGTACAGCGTACACTGAACAAGGGACGCTGGTATGGCTTTGCTACAGGTATAGGTGCAGCTATCAGCGATATTCTTTATGCTGGTTTTGCCGGTTATGGTATGTCGTTTGTGATGGACCTGATTAACAACGACCAGAATCGCTTCTATTTGCAGATTGTTGGTAGTGTGATGCTACTTGGTTTCGGTATTTATACCTATCGTACAGACCCTACAGCAAAGATGCACCAGTCAGGTCAGCAAAAAGGAACCCTTTGGTATAATACATGGACAGCTTTTCTTGTAACGTTCTCTAATCCCTTGATTATCTTCCTATTCTTGGCGATGTATGCCCAGTTCGCTTTTGTGCTGCCGAGTCATCCCTTTGAGATGCTCGTGGGCTTTGCCAGTATCGTAGGTGGTGCCTTGCTTTGGTGGTGGGGCCTTACGTGGCTGGTAGATAAGATTCGCACCAAGTTCGATACCAATGGTATCAGGATTATCAATCAAGTGATTGGTGTAGCCGTGATTCTCTGTTCTTTGATTATGCTTCTGGGTACAACAACAAACCTTGTTAGATTTTAGAAGATGTTTATAGCACAGGAATTAAGAAAGAAGAATATAGCCGAATATTTGCTGTATATGTGGCAAATAGAAGATACGATACGTGCGTTTGGTTGCTCGCTGACGCGTATCAAACAGGAGTATGTGGCGCGATTTGATTATGACGACGAGCAGAAGGAAGAAGAGATTGACTGGTTTGGTAATCTGATTCGTATGATGAATCAGGAAGGTTGCCGTGAGCAGGGACACCTGCAGATCAATAAGGTTACGCTTCAGATGTTGATAGAGTTACACGACCAGCTGCTGCAATCTCCTAAATTCCCTTTCTACAATACGGCGTACTATAAGGTGTTGCCTTTTATCGTAGAGCTGCGCAATCGTGGCGCTAATAAAGAGGAAAATGAGATAGAAACCTGTTTTAATTCGCTCTATGGTGTGATGCTATTGCGATTGCAGAAGAAAGAGCTGTCGCCCGATACGGCTCATGCCGTGAAAGAAATCTCTACCTTTATTGGCATGCTTTCTGATTATTACAAGAAAGACAAGGAGGAAGGATTGAAATTTGAATAACAATGAGAATATTGGTTACAGGCTGTAATGGCCAACTTGGAAATGAAATACAATTGCTGGAGACGACCAATCCCCAGCATACCTATTTTAATACGGATGTGGCAGAATTGGATATCACCGACGAGGCTGCTATTGAAACATTCGTTAGCGAAAATGCCATCGATGGTGTCATTAATTGTGCCGCATATACAGCTGTCGATAAGGCAGAAGAGAATCAGGAACTGTGTCATTTGCTGAATACGGTGGCCCCTGGTTATCTGGCCGCAGCCGTAGAGAAACGTGGCGGATGGATCATCCAAATTTCCACAGACTATGTGTTTGATGGCACTAACCATACGCCTTATGTTGAGACAGACCCAGTATGTCCTAATAGCGTTTATGGTCGTACGAAGTTGGCTGGAGAGGAAGCGGCTCAGTTAGCATGCGCCAAAACGATGATTATCCGTACAGCCTGGCTTTATTCCCAGTTTGGGAATAATTTCGTGAAGACGATGATCCGCTTGGGAAAGGAAAAACCAGAACTGGGTGTCATCTTCGACCAGATAGGTACGCCTACCTATGCACGCGATTTGGCGGTGGTTATATTCGAAGCCGTTAATAAGGGTATTATTCCTGGTATTTACCATTTCTCGAATGAGGGTGTTATCTCGTGGTATGACTTTACGAAGGCTATTCATCGTATCGCGGGTATTAACAGTTGCCATGTTCGTCCTTTGCACACGGCAGAATATCCTACGCCAGCTTCTCGCCCTCATTACTCCGTACTCGATAAAACAAAAATTAAACACACGTATGGTCTCGAAATCCCTTATTGGGAAGAGAGCTTAAAAGATTGTATTGCGAAATTATGAATCAGGAAATAGAAAGAAGAAGAACATTTGCGATTATCTCTCACCCAGATGCGGGTAAGACGACATTAACGGAGAAGTTCCTGCTGTTTGGAGGACAGATACAGGTGGCAGGTGCCGTTAAAAACAATAAGATTAAGAAAACAGCTACCTCCGACTGGATGGATATCGAAAAACAGCGTGGTATTTCAGTATCTACCTCCGTGATGGAATTCGATTACACGCCTGAGGGTAAGGATATCGAATATAAGGTGAATATTCTCGATACCCCAGGCCACCAAGACTTTGCGGAAGATACTTTCCGTACGTTGACCGCTGTTGATTCTGCCATTATCGTGGTGGATGGCGCTAAAGGTGTTGAGACTCAGACGCGAAAGTTGATGACCGTTTGTCGTATGCGCAAAACACCCGTGATCATCTTTATCAATAAGATGGACCGTGAGGGACGTGACCCCTTCGATTTGCTCGACGAGTTGGAGCAGGAGCTGGAAATCAAGGTGCGTCCATTGAGTTGGCCTATTAATCAGGGTGCGAAGTTCAAGGGCGTGTATAATATCTACGAGCAGAAACTCGACCTGTTTACCCCAGATAAACAACGTGTTACCGATAAAGTAGAGGTAGATATCGATAGTGAAGAACTCGATCAGCGGGTAGGAGAGGAGAATGCAGCAAAATTGCGTGAAGACCTGGAGTTGGTAGATGGTGTGTATCCAGAGTTTGAGGTCGACACTTATCGTTCGGCTGAGGTCGCACCCGTGTTCTTCGGCTCCGCACTGAATAATTTTGGTGTGCAGGAGTTGCTGAACTGCTTTGTAGAGATAGCCCCAAGTCCCCGTCCTACGAAGGCTGAGGAGCGCGATGTAAATCCTGAGGAGAAGAAGTTTACGGGCTTTATCTTCAAGATTACCGCCAATATCGACCCCAATCACCGTTCATGTATCGCCTTCTGTAAGGTGTGCTCTGGTAAGTTCCAGCGTAATCAGCCTTATCTGCATGTGCGCCAGGGTAAGACTTTGCGTTTCTCCAGTCCTACGCAGTTTATGGCTCAGAGAAAATCTACCATCGACGAGGCGTGGCCTGGCGATATCGTAGGTCTGCCTGATAATGGTATCTTTAAAATAGGTGATACCCTCACCGAGGGTGAACAACTCCATTTCCGTGGCTTGCCATCCTTCTCGCCAGAGCTTTTCAAGTATATCGAAAACGACGACCCCATGAAGGCCAAGCAGTTGCAGAAGGGTATCGATCAGTTGATGGACGAGGGCGTGGCTCAGTTGTTCGTCAATCAGTTCAATAATCGTAAGATTATCGGTACTGTCGGTCAGTTGCAGTTCGAGGTGATTCAGTATCGCTTGGAGAATGAGTATAACGCCAAGTGTCGCTGGGAGCCTGTCCATCTCTATAAGGCCTGTTGGATAGAGAGTGATGATCCTCAGGAACTGGAGAACTTTAAGAAGCGCAAGTATCAGTATATGGCCAAGGATAAGGAAGGACGCGATGTGTTCCTGGCTGATTCCGGTTACGTACTATCGATGGCGCAAGAGGATTTCAAACATATAAAGTTCCACTTTACAAGTGAATTCTAATGACGAGAGAACAAGATATTAAAAACGCTGTAGAGACTATGCGCAAGGGTGGGGTCATCCTTTATCCTACAGATACCGTTTGGGGTATTGGTTGCGATGCGACGAATGCTGAGGCTGTAAAGCGTGTGTATGCCATCAAACAGCGTGATGATTCAAAGGCACTCATCTGTCTGGTAGATTCCGATGCCCGTATGCAGCGTTATTTCAGAAACGTGCCCGATGTGGCTTGGCAACTTGTAGACAGTATGAAAGAAGCTGATGATGCGAAACCTACGACACTGATTCTTGACGGGGCGATTAATTTGGCAGAAAACTTGATTGCTGAGGATGGTAGTGTGGGAATCAGAATCACCAACGAGCCTTTTTCAAAGGAACTCTGTTTCCGATTCCAGAAGGCGATTGTTTCAACTTCTGCCAATATCAGTGGCGAACCAGCTGCTCAGAACTACGGCGATATCGACTCTCGTATTCTTGAAGCTGTGGATTACGTTTGTTGGAGCCGTCGTCAGGAGCACAAGCCGCATACGCCTTCAAGTATCATCAAGTTAAAAGAAAACGGAGAAGTAACGATTATAAGGAAATAAGTGGAGACGACAATAACAGATAGAAGACCTGAGTGGCTGAAACGCCTGCATGAATGGCGGGTGGCGCATGTCAGCGAGAAAATGTTTATGATCATTCTCGCCCTCCTCGTTGGTTTCTTTGCTGCTGTGGCTGCCTTCTCACTTCATTGGATTATCAATCAGATTGTATCATTACTGACGAGTTCCTTCGACCGTACTGGTGCCAACTGGCTATATTTGGTCTATCCTGTGGTGGGAATCTATCTTACTTCACTTTTTGTGCGCTATGTCGTCAAGGATAATATCTCACATGGTATTACCAGAATCCTTTATGCGATCTCTACGAATAAATCACGTCTGAAATCGCACAATTGTTGGTCTAGCGTTATTGCTTCTGCCATTACCATTGGCTTTGGTGGTTCAGTGGGAGCTGAGGCGCCTATTGTTTTGACAGGTTCTGCCATTGGTTCTAATCTTGGTCAGATCTTCCACATGGACCGCAAAATGCTGATGACGCTGGTAGGATGTGGTGCTGCTGGTGCGATAGCAGGTATCTTCAAGGCGCCTATAGCTGGATTGGTGTTCACGCTAGAGGTGTTGATGATCGATATGACGATGTCGGCGCTGCTGCCTATCTTGGTATCGTGCGTCACAGCTACCGTCTTTACCTATATCTTCAGTGGCGATGCTGCCTTGTTTACTTTCCATCTTGATAGTGAGTGGTCAGTTGAGCGCATCCCTGCTTGTGTGCTGTTGGGTATTTCTTGTGGTTTAGTATCGCTCTATTTTATTCGTACTATGGGTTTCTGCGAGGGTATCTTTGCCCGTTTCAAAGATAAACCTTATGTTAAGTTGGCTATTGGTGGTACGGTATTGAGTTTGCTCATCTTTCTTTTCCCCGCACTATATGGCGAGGGTTATAGCAGTATCGATCTCTTGCTGAACGGACGAACTGAAGCAGACTGGAATCGTATCTTAAATAACTCACTTTTCTCAGGACAAGGTGCACTTTTGATTCCCTATATCGCCTTGGTGTTGTTTACCAAAGTTGTGGCTACTTCAGCTACGAATGGTGGTGGCGGCTGTGGTGGAACGTTTGCACCCTCCTTGTTTATTGGCTGTTTTACAGGTTTCCTGTTCTCCCGCCTTTGGAATATCAACGAGATAGGTGTCTATGTACCTGAAAAGAATTTCGCTTTGCTGGGCATGGCTGGTGTGATGTCGGGTGTGATGCACGCGCCTTTGACGGGTATTTTCCTGATAGCAGAACTCACGGGTGGTTATAGCATGTTTATGCCACTGATGATCGTCAGTGTGTGTGCTTATCTTACGATTATTATCTTTGAACCTCATAGTATCTATGGTTCGCGCCTGGCTAAACAGGGTAAACTCATTACCCATCATACCGATCATGCTGTGCTCACGCTGATGAATCTTGATTCTGTCATTGAGCGTGATTACCTGAGTGTAACCCCCGATATGGAACTCGGACAGATAGTACATAAAATCAGTCGTAGCCACTCTACGGTATTGCCAGTACTCGATGCAGGTGGTTCCCTTCTGGGCGAAATCGATATTATGAAGATTCGTAATGTGGTGTTCCGTATCGAACTGTATCATCACTTTAAGTCGTCGCAACTGATGACAGATCCTAAAGCACGACTAAGTGATACGACGCCTATGGCGGATGTGATGCGTACTTTCGACCGCACGGGTGCTAATTGGTTGCCAGTGCTCGATGCCGAAAGCAGACTGAAGGGCTATATCTCGCGTCAACGTATCTATACGATGTATCGCAAGATGGTGGCTGATATGAGCGAGGACTAATATATAGTTTAGAGTTTATAGATTATAGTTTATAGTTGATATCATATGGAGAAGAAGGATTTACGTATTGTGTTTATGGGTACGCCCGAGTTTGCTGTAGAAACGTTGAAGGCGTTAGTAGAGAATGACTACAATATCGTGGCTGTTGTTACTCAGCCAGACAAGGCTGTAGGTCGTCATCAGACAGAGGTACAGCCTTCTGAGGTGAAGAAATATGCCTTGGAAAAAGGTCTGCCCGTATTACAGCCTGAAAAGATGAAGGATCCTGCTTTCGTCAATCAGTTGCGTAGCTATAAGGCCAATCTCCAAGTGGTCGTGGCTTTCCGTATGTTGCCCGAAGTGGTTTGGGATATGCCAGCTTTTGGCACCTTCAATGTGCATGCCGCCTTGCTCCCTCAATATCGTGGAGCAGCCCCCATTAACTGGGCTGTGATAAATGGAGAGACACGTACGGGTGTCACCACCTTCTTCCTCGATAAGGATATCGATACAGGTCGTGTGATTATGCAGAAGCCTTTCGATGTGCCTGATACCGCTAATGCCGAATACGTTTACGATGGTTTGATGCATCTGGGTGCAGAGATTTGTCTGGAAACACTGGAGAAGATCATTGCTGCCGATGGCCATCCTGAGAGCATCCCACAAGAGGATTTGATGGGTAACGTAAAGCATCTCTATGATGCACCTAAGCTTTTCAAGAATAATTGCGAAATCAATTGGAATCGTCCTGTAAAGCGTGTCTACGACTTTATCCGTGGCCTGAGTCCTTATCCTGGTGCTTGGACTACGTTGATGGGTCCTGATGGCAAGAGTGTCGATCTGAAAATCTTTAAGACCACAAAGACTGATAAGTCGGTAGGTATGCGTCCTGGCATGATTGTGGTTTATAAGGGCGTGCTTTATATCACGACGGCCGATTGTCTGCTTCAGATAGACGAGCTTCAGTTGGCTGGTAAAAACAGGATGAAAGCCCGTGATTTCATGAATGGCAACAAAAATATTGAGAGCTATATAATAAAATAAGGTGTAGGAGCGTTTCTAAGGTAAGTAACTCATATTTTTAAATGGTCTTGCCTATGAATGATTTTACTCCAGAAAGATTTAAACCCCGCAAGGAGACGTTGGACGTGATTCGTCAAATCGCCTACACTTATCGTACGAATATTAACATGGCTACGTGCCTGAATTAAGAAAAGGATTATGACTTTAGTATCACCTTCATTACTTGCAGCCGACTTTCTGCATCTCGACCGCGACATTGACATGATTAACAACAGTGAGGCTGATTGGCTTCATCTGGATGTGATGGATGGCTCCTTCGTACCTAACATCTCGTTTGGATTTCCTGTACTCGAAGCTGTGGCTAAAGCTTGTAAGAAACCGCTCGATGTGCATTATATGATAGAGCGCCCAGAGCGTTATATCCAGCAAACTGCCAAACTTGGTGCTATGATGATGAACGTGCATGTAGAGGCTACGGTCCATCTGCATCGTACGGTTCAGGAGATTCATAACGCTGGCATGAAGGCTGGTGTGACGCTGAATCCCTCTACACCTGTGAGTGTACTCGAGGATATCATTGGCGATTTGGACATGGTGCTGCTCATGAGTGTCAATCCTGGCTTCGGTGGTCAGAAGTTTATCGAGAATACCATCGATAAGGTAAGGCGCCTTCGTCAACTGATAACTGAGAAGGGCTGCCAGACATTGATTGAGGTCGATGGTGGCGTACAGGGTGAGACGGCTCCCAGATTAGTAGCCGCAGGTGTCGATGTCCTTGTCAGTGGCAGTTATGTCTTCAATGCCCCCGACCCCAAACAGGTTATCCACGACCTGCGATCACTCTAAGTTCAGACTGATGCCGTGCTCGCGCGTCAACTTGCGAAGATTGATGATGGCGTAGCGCATACGTCCTAACGAGGTGTTGATGCTCACGTTCGTCTGCTCGGCAATCTCCTTAAACGATAATTCCTGGAAGAAGCGCATGTATACTACATCGCGCTGATTCTCAGGCAGCGATTCCATCAGTTTCTTTACATCACGAAGTACCTGCTCGTTGGATAGCTGTGTCTCACGGTTGTCATCTAGCACAGAGGCACTCTTCAGATTACTAAGCTCATTATCCTTAGGCGCATCCACTATCTTCTCGCTCTTCAGTGAACGGAAGTGGTCTATCACTACATTGTGCGCAATGCGGGTAAGCCACCACGAAAACTTGCCACAGTTGCTATACTGACCGTCTTGCAACTTGGTGATCACTTTCAGATAAGTTTCTTGAAACAGGTCGTTGGCCAAGTCTTCATCCTTCACCATATACATAATATAGCTGAAGATTTTCTCTTCGCTTCTGTTCAGTAACTCATCAAATGCTCGATTATTACCATCGATATAAGCTAAAGCCAACTCTTCGTCGCTCATGCTTGCAAGTATACTCATATTCTTTCAATTTTAGAATGGAGTAAAGCTTATATCGATAGGCAATTTCTTTTTAAAGGGTTATTAATCTGCTGGCAAAAGTAACAAAAAACCTCCATATCGCCAAGAAAAAAACGATAAATCTTAAAAATTTTCACTTTTTTCCATTCACTATTTACTTTTTTTGTTATCTTTGCACTCAATATAACCTAAATTGTTTTTTATGATGAAACTATTTGTGCCAGGGCGCTTATGCCTTTTTGGAGAGCATACAGACTGGGCTGGTCACTATCGCACGATGAATGCTGATATCAAACCAGGTGCAGCTATTGTGACAGGTATCGAACAGGGTATTTATGCCGAAGTCGAGAAATCCCCCAATTTCGAATTGTCTAGTCAGGCTCCCGAGATAGATAGCGTATGGCAGGATTTTTCTTGTCGTATGGACGAAACCGAATTAAAGCGTGTTGCCAAGTCTGGTAGCTTCTTCTGCTATTGTGCAGGTGTGGCTTCGTATATGCTTGAGTGGTATAAGGTAGGTGGTGTGCGTATTCGTATCACGTCGATGACGCTCCCTATGAAGAGTGGTCTTTCCAGTTCTGCAGCTATCTGTGTACTGGTAGCGCGTGCATTCAATCTGCTTTATAATCTCAATCTCAATACCCTGGGTGAGATGAATATCGCCTATTTGGGCGAACTTCGCACCTCTAGTCGATGTGGACGTTTGGATCAGGCATGTGCCTTTGGTGTGAAACCTAATCTGATGACCTTCGATGGTGATGAGATTGAGGTACGTTCGCTCAATGTAAAGAAACACCTCTATTGGGTATTTGCCGATCTTTGTGCAGAGAAAGATACCATTAAGATTCTGTCCGACCTGAACAAAGGCTATCCATTCCCAACGAGTGAGATGGAACAGCGTGAGCATGAGGCTTTGGGCGAAAAGAATCTGGAGATTGTCGATCGTGCTATTAAGTATATGGCAGAGGGCAATGCCGAGATGCTTGGTAAACTGATGGTAGAGGCTGAGGATCTTTTCAATTCTCATGTAGGTCCGATGTCGAAAGCCTTGGATGCCCCCAAACTGGCAGCTGTGCTCAGTGATCCTAATATCCAACCATTGGTATGGGGTGGTAAGGGCGTTGGTTCTCATGGCGACGGTTCTGTACAGTTTCTGGCCCGTAGTGCAGAGGCCCAGGCACAGTTGGTTGATTACCTGAACAGTCGTGGCATGAAGGCCTATACCCTTACGCTGAAACCAGTGCATACTGTTCGTAAGGCCATTATCCCAGTCGCAGGATTTGGTACGCGTTTGTATCCAGCCACCCGTGCTCTCAAGAAAGATTTCTTCCCCATTGCCTGTCCCGATGGTATGGTGCGCCCAGTGATTCTGATTCTGCTTGAAGAGCTCGTTCAGAGCGGTATCGAAGAAATCTGTCTCGTATTGGGTTCTGAGGAGGAGCGCCAGCAATATGCCGATTTCTTTGAGCGTCCATTGTCTGATGACCATCTGCGTAAGTTGAACGCTGAGGCACAAGAGTACGAGAATCATATCCTTGATATCGGCAAGCGCCTGCGTTATGTTTACCAGCGAGAAAAGCGCGGATTTGGTCATGCCGTATATCAGGCAGCCCAGTTTGTAGGCAATGAACCCGTGCTGCTCCTTTTGGGTGATACCTTATACCGTAGCGATTCCAACAAGCCTTGTGCCCTGCAAATGGTAGAGGAGTATGAACGCTACAATTGTCTGATGGTCAGCATCCATCCGATACCTTTGGCTGAAGTCAGCCGTTATGGTATCCTGCATGGTGTCTGGGAAGATAAACACCAGCATGTGCTCAATGTCGACACGATGACGGAGAAACCAAAAGCCAGCTATGCTGAAGATTTCCTGGGTGTACGTAATCAGGAAGGCGAGAAAGAGTACTACAGTGTATTCGGACAGTATATCCTTACGCCCGAGGTGTTCTCGCAACTGCATGAAGACATTATGCAGAAGGAGATCGATGGCGATCATGTCACAGAGATTGAACTTACCTCTGCGCTTGAGGCAGTGCGCCAGCGAAGTGGCATGATGGGTGTCCGACTCAAGGGTCGTATGTATGATATGGGTAACCCCTCCGCACTTGTTCGAGCCGTCGAGGCGTTTGCTAAATAAGAAAGAATCCCGCCAAGTGGCGGGATTTTCTTTTATTTGCAAAGATTCAGCAGATATTTGCCATAGTCGTTTTTCGCCATGGGCTCTGCCAGTTTCTTTAGTTGTTCTTTATTTATCCAGCCCCGTTTATAGGCAATTTCCTCGATACAAGCCACTTTCAATCCCTGTCGTTTCTCAATCACCTCGATAAAGGTTGAAGCCTCTGAGAGCGAGTCGTGTGTACCCGTGTCGAGCCAGGCAAAACCGCGCTGTAAGGTCTGCACCTGCAGATTCTTCTGTGCCAGATACATCTGGTTAACGGTGGTAATCTCCAACTCTCCGCGCGCTGATGGCTTGATGTTCTTGGCGATCTCTACCACGCTGTTGGGGTAGAAGTACAAACCTACAACGGCATAGTTCGACTTCGGATTCTTAGGCTTCTCCTCAATGCTCAGACAGTTGCCGTTCTCGTCAAACTCAGCCACACCATAGCGCTCAGGGTCGTTTACGTAATAGCCGAATACCGTAGCGCGTCCATTCTCCTCAGCATTTGCCACCGCCTGTTTCAGCATGCCTGTAAAACCACCGCCGTAGAAGATATTGTCGCCCAGCACCAGACAGGCACAATCGTCACCAATGAATTCTTCGCCGATGATAAAAGCCTGAGCCAGACCGTCGGGTGAGGGTTGTTCTGCGTATTCGAATCTTACCCCCAGATCACTGCCGTCGCCTAGCAATCGCTTAAAACCAGGCAGGTCGTAAGGCGTCGAGATGATCAGTATCTCACGGATGCCAGCCAGCATCAGCGTTGAGATGGGGTAGTAAATCATAGGCTTGTCGAAAATAGGTATCAGTTGTTTGCTGATGCCTTTGGTAATGGGGTAGAGGCGTGTTCCTGAGCCTCCTGCTAATACGATACCTTTCATACTTTTGTTGATTTGTTGGGCACAAAGATACAAAAAAATGGCAAATGATAAATGATAAATGATAATTATTTTGTAATTTTGCACCCAAATTGTATCAAATAAGTAGATTATGAGTTTTTGGAATAAAATTTTTGGTAAGAAAGATAACGGACAGAAAGTAGGTGGCATGGAGGATTTCATGACGCTTATCCGTGTCTATTTTCAGGCAGCGATGGCAGCCGACCTTGGTATCACCAATATGGCCGCTCTGCCCGACCTTCGTATGTTTAAGACCACATTGAAGGTACCCACCGTTAATAATAAGTTAGGTGTAGGCGAGCGTACCCGTTGTAAGAAGATGCTGAAGGAGATGTATGGCATGGAAGACGATTTCTTCAAGGAGATCGACGGTAGTCTGCGTAAGCGTTGCAAGAAGATTCAGGATGCGCAGACCTATCTGTTGCAGTTCCAGGGCTTTACGCAGGATATAATGATGCTTACAGGCAATCTGATGAAGTTTAAGCTTCGTCTGCCTGGCTTTATGAAGAAAGCCCTCTACACCATGACTGAGAAGACCGTCAACGAGATTTTCAATAAGAACGATTTCAGCGATGCTTCCGTGATGAAGACCGTCGTTGCCGTTCGTGAGTACAATCGTCGTTTAGGATTCTCTCAGAAGTGGGTTACCGACTTTGTTTACAAGGTTGTTATGCTGGCAAAGAAGGAGCCAAGACGAAGTGAAGATTAAAAAATATTAAAATGTCTGCCTTAAAGCAGGCGTTTTAATAATTTATCTTTAACTTTGTACCACAATTAGTTACGTATGAATCCAAACGAGCAAACATTGGTAACGTTTGAGACGCGTGTGCGCCAGATGATTCTCCGCTTTCAAGAGCTGAAAAAGGAGAATAATGACCTGCGCGCCAGCATCGCTCAGAACGAGGAAGCCATCAAGCAGCTCAAAGACCAGGTGGCTCAGGCGGATCAAAATTATAATGCCCTCAAGATGGCCCGAATGATTGAGGTATCGGATGGAGATTTGGAAAAAGCCAAGCAGCGCTTAAACAAACTGATCCGCGATGTCGATAAATGCATAGGCATCATGAGTGGCGAGGAGCAATAACGGTGCTATACAATGGCAGGAGTGAATAACGAGAAACTACATATCAAGTTGCACGTCTACGATGAGGAAATCGAAGTGACGATCAATCGTTCCGACGAGGAACTCTATCGCAGAGCAGCTAAGCTCATTACTGACCGTTATAATGCCTATTCCCAGGCTTATAAAGGTAAGAAGACAGAGCACACCATCGCGCTGATGACGCTGATTGATGTGGCTTTGCAGTATGAGCGTGCCCGTGGAAAGAACGACACGGCGCCCTATGATGATGTTCTTGCTAAGTTGACTTCTGAGATTGAGGAAGCACTTAAGTGAGCATATCATTTTTAACAATATAGATTTTATATGGATTTAATTTTTGTACTATTGATTGCTGCCGGAGCCTTTGTTTTGGGAGGCGTCGGCGGATATTTGATTTACCGTTACGTTCTGAAAGGTAAATACAATGAGATGCTCGATACCGCCGAGAAGCAGGCCGAGGTACTCAAAGAGAAAAAGCTGCTCGAGGTAAAAGAGAAGTTCCTCAATAAAAAGAGCGAACTCGAAAAAGAGGTGCAGAAGCGCAACCACGACATGCAGCAGACTGAGAACAAGCTGAAACAGCGCGAGTTGACTCTTAATCAGCGCCAGGAAGAGCTGGGTCGTCGTAAGAATGAGCTCGACAATCAGCAGGTACGTATCGACAATGAGAAGAAGTTGCTCAATGTCAAGGCTGAAGAACTCGAGAAGATGCAGCTGAAAGAGCGCGAGAAGCTCGAGGAGGTATCTGGTCTCAGTGCCGAAGAGGCAAAGGCTCGTCTGGTAGAGTCGATGAAAGATGAGGCAAAGACCGCTGCCGCCAGCTATATCAACGAGATTATGGACGAGGCCAAGCTCAATGCCAATGCCCAGGCTAAGAAAATCGTGATTCAGACTATTCAGCGTGTGGCTACTGAAACAGCCATCGAGAATTCCGTCAGCGTCTTCCATATCGATAACGACGAGGTAAAGGGTCGTATCATTGGTCGTGAGGGTCGTAACATCCGTGCTCTTGAGGCTGCAGCTGGCGTTGAAATCGTGGTTGACGATACCCCAGAGGCCATCGTTATCAGTGGTTTCGATCCTGTTCGTCGCGAGGTGTGCCGCTTGGCCCTCCACCAGTTGGTAAGCGACGGCCGTATCCACCCTGCCCGTATCGAAGAGGTGGTAGCTAAGGTAAAGAAGCAGCTCGACAATGAGATTATCGAAACAGGTAAGCGCACTGCTATCGACCTTGGTATCCATGGTCTGCATCCTGAGCTGATTCGTATCATCGGTAAGATGAAATACCGTTCTTCTTATGGTCAGAACCTGTTGCAGCACGCCCGCGAAACAGCTAATCTCTGTGCTGTGATGGCTGCTGAGCTGGGCTTGAATCCTAAGAAGGCCAAGCGCGCAGGTTTGTTGCACGATATTGGAAAGGTGCCCGATGAGGAGAGCGAGATGCCACACGCACTCTATGGCGCTAAGATCGCCGAGCAGTTCAAGGAAAAACCTGATATCTGCAATGCCATTGGTTCTCACCACGATGAGATGGAGATGCAGACGCTGCTGGCTCCGATTGTTCAGGTGTGCGATGCCATTTCTGGTGCCCGTCCTGGTGCCCGTCGCGAGATTGTAGAGGCTTACATCAAGCGTCTGAACGATCTTGAGGCTATTGCCATGAGCTATCCTGGTGTCACCAAGACCTACGCGATCCAGGCAGGTCGCGAGCTCCGCGTCATTGTTGGTGCCGATAAGATGAACGATGCCGAGAGTGAGGCCTTGAGTGCTGATATCGCTACGAAGATTCAGAACGAGATGACTTACCCGGGTCAGGTAAAGATTACCGTTATCCGCGAAACCCGAAGCGTTGCTTACGCAAAATAATAAAACTAATCCCCGCCAATTGGTGGGGATTAATTTTATATGTTTATGCCGAAGTCTTGTTTTACTTCGCTCATTACGAACGTACTCTCGATGGCACCGATGTTGGCAATGTCACCCAGTTTGTTGAGTACGAACTCCTGATACTGTTTCATGTCTCGCGCGCGTACCTTTAATAAGTAGTCGTACGAACCAGAGGTGTTGTAACACTCCGTCACTTCCGGTATGCGCATAATCCTGCGGGTAAAGGCATCAGCCATCTCGTGGTTAATCTGTTGCAACTTTACCTTGCAGAACACCAGCAGTCCCTGGTTCAACTTTTCAGGATCCAGCACCGCCACATACTTCTTAATATAACCCTGCTTCTCCAGTCGTTTTTGTCGTTCAAAAACGGGGGTAGGGGTCAAATGCACCGCATCGGCCAACTCTTTTGTGGTCAATTTTGCGTTTTTTTGCAGCGTTTTTAGTATCTGCAAGTCGGTTTCGTCTAAGAATTCTGCCATATTTTAGAATGTTATTCTGTTGAAGGGTTTTTTGAATGCCGTTTATGGAAAGATTTTCTTTCACGGCTGCAAATTTAGGTAATTTTTCCGAATTCTGCAAGAAATTTGGAAGATATTTCTAAACTTCGTACCTTTGCACCCAGATAAAACATTTGAGCTTTTCCCGCCAATCGGGAAAGCGGCGTAAGCCAAAAGGGAATAAAAACAGTATTAACAATTCAAAATAAAAGAAAGGATCAGATTATGAGTACAAAGAATTATCGTTTTGAGACATTACAACTCCATGTAGGCCAGGAGCAGGCCGACCCCGCAACCGATGCACGCGCCGTGCCCATCTATCAGACCACGTCGTACGTGTTCCGTAACTCACAGCATGCAGCCGACCGTTTCGGACTTCGTGATGCAGGTAATATCTACGGTCGTCTCACCAACTCTACCCAGGGCGTGTTCGAAGATCGCGTCGCAGCCCTTGAAGGTGGTGTAGCAGGTTTGGCCGTTGCCTCTGGTGCTGCAGCCATCACTTACGCCCTGCAGAACATCGTGCAGAATGGCGACCATATCGTAGCAGCCGATAACCTCTATGGTGGCTCTTACAACCTCATTACCCACACCCTCGCTACACAGGGCATCAGTAACACCATAATTAATGTAAACGACCTTGAGGCTCTTGAAGCCGCTATCCAGCCCAACACAAAAGTCGTATATGCCGAGACCTTCGGTAATCCAAACTCCGACGTGCTCGACCTCGAAGGCGTCGCAGCCGTTGCCCACAAGCATGGTATTCCGTTTATCGTCGATAACACCTTCGGCACTCCATACCTCATTCGTCCATTAGAGCACGGTGCTGATATCGTGGTTCACTCTGCTACCAAGTTCCTCGGTGGTCACGGTACCTCTCTCGGTGGTGTCATCGTCGATGGCGGTAAGTTCGATTGGAAGGCCAATCCCGATAAGTTCCCCACGCTGGCTAAGCCCGATCCCTCATATCATGGTATTGTCTTTGCCGACGCAGTAGGTGCTGCGGCCTATGTGACAAGAATTCGTGCCGTCATCCTGCGCGATACCGGTGCTGCTATCTCGCCTTTCAATGCCTTCATCCTCTTGCAGGGTGTAGAGACACTGAGTCTGCGTGTAGAGCGCCATGTAGAGAACGCCCTCAAGGTCGTCGATTTCCTCGCTAACCATCCTAAGGTAGCTAAGGTCAACCATCCAGCCCTCGAGAGCCATCACGACCACAAGCTCTATCAGAAGTACTTCCCTAATGGTGCCGGTTCTATTTTCACCTTCGAGATTAAGGGCGGTCAGGAAGAAGCCTGGAAGTTCATTGATGCCCTGCAGATCTTCTCGTTGCTGGCAAATGTGGCCGATGTCAAGAGCCTGGTGATTCATCCTTACACCACCACCCACTCACAGCTCTCGCCCGAGGAACTCGCTGAGCAGCACATCACCCCCTCAACCATTCGCCTTAGCATAGGCACCGAGCATATCGACGACATCATCGACGACCTCGCCCAAGCACTGGATAAGATTTAAAGTTTAAAAACAAGAAAGGCTCGCCCATTCCCGGCGAGCCTTTACTTTCTAACTCCAGTCGTCTATGACGAAGTACAAGTCCTGTAGGGTAGGGTCGTAGTCCTCCCAGTAGTAGAAGAAATCCTGCGCTTTTGGTGGCAGTTCCCCTTGCCCTTCCTTGAAGATGCGCTCTGTACGCTGTTGCGCCATCGCCTCCTCCCTCATTTCGATGTACTCCTCGCGAATTCTCAGCCACTCGTTGTCGTACTTCACGTAACTAAGGTAGTCGTACCAACCGTCGCCAGCCTGATATTCCCAACTGTCCATGCCTTTTGCGTCGTAGAGCCCGCATTGGCGGTGCAAGTCGTCTATCCGTTTGCCTATTACCTCGCAGATACCGTTCGATATCACATCCCTCAGTCTTACCCTCTCCGGATTCAGATATTCCTCTACCCAGTCGTCGTAATCCTTGTCGTGAATAGTATCGAGCACGAAATAGAGAATTTTCAGCGCCCACATCGGGTGATGAGCCTCTGCACACAGGTTTCCCAGCAGTAATCCCTTTTGAGCTTTCCGTCCGCAGGTCGCCGCACAGCGAATAGGGTGAATCTCTCTGTTTACGATGTCTTTCAGCAATTTGGCTGTCAGAAATACCATACCCTCCTTAGGTGCGCAAGAGCACACCCTTTCATGATAAAATCTCTTTCTCATTTATCTGAAAATTAAGTGTAACAAAATATAAAAGATCACATATCACCAACTTTTCAGTCGGTGGCTGACGGGCCATCATAGCCCCAGCTTTGTTACACTTTCGGCCGCAAAGATAGACTTTTCTCCCGAATCCTCCAAATAATTTCTGTTAAAACATCTTTTATAGGCTAGACCACGTTTTTTTACTATATTATTGCTTGCCAAAGAAAAATTCCAAAATACTTGGTATTTACAAAAATAATTTCTACCTTTGCAAAAGCTATAGCTTAAAACGTGATGAAGAGAATTCTGTCTTTTGTGTTGTTCTTATTAGTCAGCATTCAGTATTCTGTAGCTGATACTTATACTTCTTATATTATAGGAGGTATTGTTGTTGATCAGAATAATAGTCCTATGATTGAAACTGTAAGTAATCAGTCAACAAATAATCAACCAGAAGAAACCAATCCTATCATAATTGGTAATGATTATTATAATAAATTAGATTATGATAATGCTCTTATATGGTATAAAAAAGCGGCTGATCAAGGTATGTTAGAAGCATTTAGCTTATTAGGCGATTTGTATTCGAATAATGGATGGTCGAAGAATAATTACAAATTAGCTTTTGATTATTATCTTCAAGCTGCAAAAAATGGTATGTCTTATGCACAGAATCGAATTGGTCTTTCTTATTATGATGGTATTGGAACGCAAATAGATTACCAGAAAGCTCACTATTGGTTTTTAAAATCTGCAGAACAAAACAACGAAAATGCTCAGTTTAACTTGGGAATCTTCTATTCAAACGATTTAGGTACACCTAAGAATTACAAGATTGCAAATCAATGGTTTTTGAAACATGTGAATAAAAATCCTGATAGTGCTTTTTTCCTAGCTCATATTTTTGAAGAGGGTTATGATGATATGATAAAAATATCGAAAGATATCAATCAAGCATTGTTTTGGTACGAAAAAGCTGATGAGTATGGCAGTAAAGAAGCAAAAGAGGCAATAAAGAGACTTCGTGATGCACAACAATCTGCGCAAAAACGCTTAGCGCTGATTATTGGCAATGGTGACTATCAAAATACTAGTCTATCATTGCTTAACCCTACAAATGATGCATTAGACTTGACGAAGAAACTTAAAAATTTGGGTTTCGATATTTTTAGTTTGCCCCAAATACCTAATACAAATCAGGACCTCCAGACGATGGATAAGACCACCAAAGCCTTTTGTCAACAGGCAAAAGAATATGATGTAGCCCTCTTTTTCTATAGCGGTCATGCGGTTCAATATCAAGGAGAAAACTATTTAATACCAGTCAACGTTAAGGATATAGATGATGAAGGAGATGTGAAGTATGAATGCTTTAATATGAGTAGATTTATGGAAAGATTGGCTAAGTCAGGGGTAAAAACTAAAATCATTATTCTCGACGCTTGTCGTAATAATCCCTTTTCTAATTCTAGAGGTATTACACCACAAGGGTTAGCTGCGATGTCTGGTTCGGAGGGAAGCTATTTAGCATTCTCAGCGCAGGCAGGAAAACGTGCACAAGATGGAAAAGGTCAACGAAATAGTCCATATACAGCAGCTTTGTTGAAAATGTTGGATGTTCCAGGTCTGAATATATCGGAACTATTTGAGCAAGTTAAAGAACTTGTTCTTCAATCTACAAATAATCAACAATGGCCCTCTGAGACAAATAACATGCGAGGCAAATTCTATTTTAACCTAAACGTTAATAAGTAAGCAAATGTTATGGAGAATTTGAATTCTATAAGAGGAATCTTGTTAAGAAGACTGTTTTTTGTGGCATGTTTTCTTTGTATGTGTTTGATATCTTCAGCACAATATAGGGTTATGGGGAAATTTACTGTTCCTTTTAAGGTTAAGGGAAAAGAACTTAGTCAACTTCGTAATGCTCGTATTACAGTAAAGGATTTAGGAGATGGTTATATTAACCCAGATAAGGATTGGAAATTTACAATAGAGCTACCTAAAGGCAGACACACCATTGAAATATGTGCTGATGGCCATAAAACATTAACCTTTGAAGTTCATGATCCTATAGAAGGTGATATTGAGGGGGTTGTTTTTTTAGAACAAAGTAATAAGAAAAAGCATAAGAGTTATTGGCGTCCTTATTATTTTGATTTTTTTAAAGATTCCAATGCATGGATATATACTTATGAAGGTCCAAGACCAGTTAATACTCCAGCTCAATCTTACTCTTTAGCATGTAAATACTATTATGTAGAAAGATATAAAGAAGCTATAAACCATCTGGAAAAGGCAGCTAAAGATAATCTACCAAAAGCTCAGTATTTATTAGGTACGATGTATTATGAAGGAAAGGGTACGATTAAAAATGAACGTTTGGCCAAGGAATGGTTAGAGAAAGCAGCTGCAAATGGAAATAACGATGCCAAAGCGTATCTTGCAGGTAGTCATACCACCCAAGAAGCGAATCAAGATATGATTCAACCATCTGCCATTTCATCTGCAATACCAGCGATACTTCCTTCTATGGAGAAAAGAATTGCATTGGTCATAGGTAATGGCGACTATCAAAACACTAGTCTATCATTGCTTAATCCTACAAATGATGCATTAGATCTGATAAAGAAACTAAAACTGTTAGGTTTTGATATTTTTAGTCTGCCAAAAACACCTACTACAAATCAGGATCTGCAAACAATGGATAGGACTGTTAAAGCTTTCTGCCAGCAGGCAAGCCAATACGATGTAGCCCTCTTTTTCTATAGCGGTCATGCTGTTCAATATCAGGGTGAGAACTATTTGGTACCAGTCAACGTTAAGGATATAGACGATGAAGATGACGTGAAATATGAGTGCTTCAATGTGAACAGATTGATGGAAAAATTGACAAAGTCAGGAGTGAAGACTAAAATCATTATACTCGACGCTTGCCGTAATAATCCTTTCTCTAACTCACGAGGAGTTATGCCTCAAGGATTAGCAGCCATGTCAGGTTCAGAAGGTAGTTATTTAGCGTTTTCAGCTCAGGCAGGAAAACGTGCGCAGGATGGAAAAGGCCAACGAAATAGTCCATATACAGCAGCTTTGTTGAAAATGCTGGATGTGCCAGGATTAAATCTGCCTGATTTATTTGAGCAGGTTAAAGAACTTGTTCTTCAATCTACAAATAATCAGCAATGGCCCTCTGAAATAAATAACATGAGAGGTAGGTTTTATTTTAATCTCAATGTAAAGCGATGAATATCAAACGTGTTAGTTTACGCAATTTACTGAAACCAATAGGAATCTCAGCGCTCATAGCGATACCAATATTGTTTCTTACGCTGGCTGCCAATAATCTCCGTTGGACGTTTGGCGCAGAGAAAGCCAAGTTAATGTGGTATGAACACTTACGCAGAGGGTGGGGAGGTGAAGTAGGCAATGATGTTCTCGTAGACTCAATGTTGTTACTAATAGATGTTCATAATGATAGACTACTTGTTGAAGACGAAATGGAAGGTGGTCGAGAGGCTGTAGTTAACCATGCGCATCTTTATAAACTTCTGCGAGAGTTGTCAGAAAGAGATGATTATAAATACATCATGCTGGATGTTTTTCTTGATGCAGGCATCAGTCAACCAGGCGACAGCGCGTTATATCGTCTAATTGCATCAATGCCACGTATTGTAATTCCGAAAGCACCTAAGCCTCTAGCAGATAGTTGCTTGATGTCAAAAGCTGGGGCTGCTCAGTATGGTACGGCTATATGGGAAACCGATTTTGTGAAATATCCATATTGGACAAAAGATGAATCCAGTATGCCGCTTATGATGTATGAAGAATTAACTGGCCGACATGTTTCAAGATATGGTCCACTGTTGTTTGAAGGAAAACAATTGGTGCGTTCTAGTACCATTTTAACGTATGAAGTTGTTGAAGACGAACGATTGATGGAAAATCGTTTGTTTATGGATATGATTGTTTCTGATTCAATTGATTCGCCTGTACTTTTTACGCCTGATATGGCCAAGGACAAATATGTCTTGATAGGTGACTTTTCTTCAGATCGACATAATACTTTTCTTGGTAGTATGTCAGGTACGCTCATTAATTTTAATGCATATCTTTCGCTTGTAAGAGGTCATCATTATATAACAATAGGTTTGATTTTTGGGCTATATCTGTTGTTCATTTTCCTTGTTTTTGTGACGATTCACTACACCAGTTTTTCGAGATTTATCATGTGGTTAGGATATCCTGCCATCCTCTTGATAGTATGCCTTCTTACTTATATTTGGAGTAATCAGGTTTATGATGTGCTATGGGTAACTATTATTTTTTATTTATTGGAAAAATTGGTTTATTTATGGGAAAATAGAAAAAAAATAAAGGAATGGGGTAAGGCTAAAAGAGTAATGATAATACAAGACTTCCGCAAAATAAAACGCAATAAATAATAAGGATATGAGTACAAAGTTTATAAAATCTTATAGATTATTTCTATTATTCTTTTTTCTAATGAATGTAGAGTTCTCTGTAGCTAAACAGCCAGAGTTGTATAAGATAACATTCTTAAATACCAAAACTATCAAGATTGGTAATAAAGTTCTGAAGTGTGGTGATAAGTTTTATGATAATCAAATTGTCCACTGGACGGATTTGCGCCAGATGATGCGTGTGGTAAAGGCAGATGGAAAGAATGGCCCTGAGTTTAAAATGACTAAACATGGGTTCCAAAAGTATGAGAGTAAGAATGTGAAAACGTTATTCGACTATCTGACGCAAGAAAATTATTTAGGAACAAGAAGTCTTGAAAATCGCCCACGTCATTATTCTGAATATGATCATTACCTCGTAGATACGTTATTGTTTCCTGCAAGGAACTCAGATAATACGCTACGTATTGAGGCTGTTTGGAATCTCAATGGTAAAGAGATTGTAACGCCTATTAAAACGACCGAAGATAAACAATTTTATATTATCTCTTTAGATATTTATGGAAAGAAAAAACCAAGAGATATCAAATTGGGAATTCGAGAAGTAAATGAAGATCTAGGTTGGATAGACCAGGTGTATCGTGATATCCCAATTATCTTTATTCCAAAGAAATTATAGCCTGATATATGTCGACACTTGCCATTATATTCTGGATTGTCATTGCGTTGATTGCCTACGCTTTCCGCGAGGCACTCTTGATAATTGCTGCTTTCGTGGGTATTTGTGCGGGTATTGGAGCATTGATTTCCTGGATTGTATTCGACAATGCAAGTGTAGGCGCTTATGTGGGAATTATTATAGCAGTGTTGTTTGGATTACGAATAATCATAGAATCATATTGGTATAAATATGAAAACGTTATTGACTACGCATATCATATCGTTTCTTCCCCATTTTGGCTATTGAATCGAATCCAACTTATCTTGACTGGCCCATGGCGATATTACTTTAAATATGTAAGTATAAGCGATAGTAGTAGAGATATACTTCGCCCGTTCTTTTATTTTCTACAGATAATACTGTATATCATCACAACTCCGTTACGTTTGCTGAATTCCATCATTTATAATATTTTTATCTATGGATTGACTGAGTTGTACGATCTAGTGTGTGAAGTGATATTCCCCAATAATTATAATGAGGGGAAAGGTGATTTTTGGGGCTGGATTCTTTGGTTCCCTGTGAGACTTGTAAGATACCCAATTTTTCACGGTTTTCTTGTATTTATAGAAGGATCAGTATGGACTGTTATAGATATCTTTATTCCAGCAGTTACAATGTATCATGGCACAAATCTCGCAGCAGCAAAGGCTATAGTAGGTAGTTCGACTCGTAATCGGGATTTATGGTCTAATTGGTTAGCTGGTACATTTAAAGCAAGCGACAGCGCTAATGGCTGGGGTGGCTTGGGTGTTTATTTTAGTCCTGCGCGTAAGATTGCTGTTGGATATTCTGATCGGGCAGGAGGCAATCCTGTTTTTATAGTTTGTAGAGTGTCGATGGGTAAAATTCTAAATTATGCGTTAGCCCCAACCTATGTTGAAGCAAATGTTGGAGGTGGGCGCCAGCATTCGCAACTAAACAGATATGCAGACAAGAACGGCTATATTACTGCGGAATGGTGGAATGGAAGCTATTGGGAGTATTGCATGTTTGACTGGCAAAACCGCTATAATTATCCCTGGCGTATACGTCCTATATATGTATATAATGTAAGAACCTGTCTTGCTCAGCATATAGATGGAGGGTTCCGCCATTGGCTATTCTCGAAAGCGGTATTTGATGATATTATAAAGAGCACAAGATTTACATGTCTGGTTGTAATGGCTATCATTATAGTCGTTTGGTTTTATTTTAATCTGATTACATCAAATTATCGGTGGCATACGCCTGACTTCTTTGTTTCTGATCCTCCAAAGGTTGAAGAATATGTCGCTGATGAAGTGGAAAAGACAGAAACGATAGAGTCTGTTATAGTAGAACCTGTTGTGCCAGAACCTGTTGTGCCAAAGGCTCCTAAAAGTACTTATGTACCTAAAACTACCCCTGCATCTTCTTCAAGGCCTTATACCCCGTCAAAGTCATCAACTCGGAGATCATCAAGTCGCAAACAAAAGGGGAACTATTCTACTACAAATAGTCAGCCTAAAAAGAAGTCAAAGTATGGTTTTACGCTCGAGAAAGTTGACAGGATACCCACTCGAGATAACCTATCAGACAAGAATACAAACACAGATTATACAAGATATTAGTATTGCTTTTAAGAGAGCAAGGTGTTAAGAATCTCTGCTGTGAACTCTGGTAAATCGTGCTCAATCCCCTGTCTTGAAAGCCTACTTGTAAAGTTGTTCATATACTCAGCAAGGGGTTGATAGTCTTTTTGCTGATACGACAATTGCAGTGATCGATAAATAGATTCCAGCGCTTCTATATCCAAGTTCAGTTCAACAAACGAGATAAGGTACATTTGTATGTCCCTATTCTCGATTTTTTCAGAAGCATTGAGTAAGTCTTCATCACAGTCTAAGCAGTTCAGGTAGTCATCAATGTGAGAATCGATTTCTCTGAGAGATAGAAGACCTCTTAAAGCCTCCATTCTAATTTTTGGCAATAATGAGGCCTTGAGATATGGGAAGAGCTCTAATGACTCTATGTTAGAAAGTTTCTGCTTCTTAATCTTATACTTTCTACTAATTTTATAATAGGCATCTGTATAATTCGCAATGCATTGGAGTATTTCACCTACTTCGTTGCCTAATAAGTTAACATCACGAGATTCGTTTATGTTTTTCAGAAGCGCTCTGTTTTGGGAAATGGGCGCATAGAGCTGGCGCAGAACTTCATCCTGTAAGTCAATATTAATTTCCGACATGTTGTCAGAGGTACACATGGCATAGTAGAGATCAGCATTTATCGAGTCTTTACCACCTAGGATGTCAGTGATAGCGTCTTCTTCATTGTAATCGGGATATAAAGAATAGATATGCTGCCGAGCTCTTGATAGCAGTCCGAAATTCCTCTTGACTCTTTCTGCCTCTATTGTCTTTTTAATGCCGTTTATAATATTTTGTGTATAGGCGCCTTTGGCTTCTATGGCTTTATCAATGTCTTTTGCAATGCTTCTATCACCGTTTTCATATTCTAAAGTAATAAAATCATAAACCTCTTCGCAACCTAAGCGAGCGGCTTTGTCATAGAAATAGTTGGCAAGCACGTGATTAGATGTAGTTCCAATGCCTTTGGCATAAATCTCGCCAAGGCGCATGAAAGCTTGTGGGTCTTTTCCTCCTCTTATGGCCTTACGGGCATCAAGATATTGTTGTATGGCTTCTTTATTCATTGTCATGGTGCAAATATACGCAATTTATTCGAAATGATATAATTTATGGCTTAAAAATATGTGTATTCTGAAAAATATGTTTATCTTTGCAGCAACGTAAAACTATAATTGCATATTGAAAGGGTATGATGAATCTGATATCTTTTGCACCTGATGATTTTAAAGAGCACTTAAAAGCATTAGATAATAAAGCAAAATTTAATAGTGCCAGGCAGCGTTGTGAATTAGGCTTTGATTCCAATCATCAGCATTATGTGCTGACAGGTAATGAAGGCGTGGGAAAGGGCGATGCTGTAGAAGAGATTTTCAAGCGAATGGCGAACATATCAGATATTTCTGAAGTTGTTACCGTTGATGCTGCAGAGATGTTTGACTCCAATGATGGCTTTGCCAGCTCGATGAATAAGTATTGTAGCAATGATGTCATATTGCATATAACAAACGCTGAACAACTGAATTTAAGAAGTAATGTAAACCCTCTCTCTGGTATCGAAGAGCTTTGCAATAGGATTCCTAAAATGAAGAATAGTGTAGTGGTATTGTCTGGAAAGCGTAATATGCTCCTAGAACTCGTGAAGGGACATGATAAGGCAAAAGAGTGGTTTTCGTACATTTTTAATTTTGATGATCTTACACCCGAGTCAATGTTTCAGTATATGGTAGAATATGTTAATAGCAGAAACTACATGTTCGACCCTGCGACAGAAACCGCATTAAAAGACTACTTGAATCTAACGTATAAACTTCGAGGAGCTAATTTCAGAAATGTCTATTTCCTGCAGGATATTTTTGACAAAGAGATTATTCCAAAGATGTCGGAAAGGGTGATGAAGCAAAATCTGCCCGCTGAGGAGATGGACCTTTGTACCATCATGCCAGAAGACCTGCCGGAAATACGCCGTCCAAATACAGAAGAGGCCATTAAGAAATTAGAATCGCTCGTAGGATTAGATGAGGTGAAGAAGCAGATTCTTGACCATACTGCACTGGTGAAACTGAATAATCTGAGAGCCAGCAATGGTATGTATAATAAAATGCCGCCCATGCACATGGTGTTTACGGGTAATCCTGGTACGGGAAAAACAACTATCGCCAAACATATCGGAGAAATCTATCATAGCATAGGTGTGCTGTCTTCAGGTCATGTAATAGTGACAGATCGTTCTAAACTGGTGGGAGAGTTTATTGGTTCGACAGAGAAAAACGCCATAAACGCGATTAAGAGTGCGAGTGGTGGCGTACTGTTTATCGACGAGGCATATAACTTGTTTACTGAAAGTGATAACAAACGGGATTTCGGTATGCGCGTGATAGAAACACTGCTCACCTATCTAGGTTCAGATGATACCGATATGATTGTAATTCTCGCAGGCTACTCAGAGGAAATGAATAAGATGCTAGAGGCTAATCCTGGTATGAAGAGCCGATTCCCGTACATTTTCCATTTTGATGACTATACACCAGATCAGTTGATGCAGATTGGCAAGAAGGTGCTTGAAGAAGAACACTATACCATCACTGCTGAGGCTGAGAATAAATTGAAGAAGTATATCCTCAATGAATATGACCATAAGGATGAGCATTTTGGTAATGGCCGTTTTATTACTCGACTCTTTACTGCACATATTATTCCATCGTTGAGCAGAAGGCTGTTGACTAAGTCAATTGACGAAATTAGCGTAGAGGAAATGACTACGATTGAGGCATGCGATATTCCCGATTTAAAGACCCACGAGTATCAGCCAAAAGAACTGGATGAAACCATACTATCAGAATCGCTTGAGCGACTTGATAATCTTGTTAGTTTGCAGAATGCCAAACAGGCACTTCATGATTTTGTGGATATCTCTAAGCTCAGACATCAACAAGGTAGTTTAAAAATTAAGCCGAAGAATCTGTGCTGGGATTTCATTGGCAAGACGGGTACAGGTAAAAGTTCTGTAGCAAAGATATTGGGGAGAATACTTCAGGGACTTGGTATTTTACAACGTGGTCAGACGATTAGTGTGAATGCTGATGAGCTGTTGGGCGACGATGGCTATCAGGTATTGGAAAAGGCCATCAAAGAAGCAAAGAATGGATTGTTATTCCTTGATATGGATTCACCGAACGGCAATAATGTGAACGTTAGCCATCTACGAATGTGGATTATCAACAAACTTCGAGAACTTGAACAAACTACCGCTTTGGTTTTTGCCCAGGTGAAGGCATCGGAGGATATGATAGCCCATAATCTGGCCTATAATGGTATCGCGTCATACGGAAATACCATTATCTTCAATGACTTTACTGCATCAGAATTGACAGATATTCTTGCGTCGGTGGTAAAACAGGAGTATCAACTTGGTATATCGCCAGAAGCAAAAGCAAAGATTCTTGGTTATATTGAAAGAGTCAAGGCTAGTGAAACAAAAGAATTGCCCGTTAATGCCAGAACAATTATTCATCTTGCTCAGACCATTGCTCATATTGCTCAGCTCAGAGTCGTTAAGTCTGGTGGCGAGCATGTGGTAACTGTAGATGATGTGGCACACTTTAAGTGGGACAAGAGAACCCCAGGCAAAATAGGATATGTATAAGTGATAGAGTTCACAAAATAGTAAGAGCGGCACCACCAATCAGTGATGCCGCTCTTTTCTGATAAATGGGGCTTGTTTATACCCCCATACAACTCGTAGCGCCAAGGGCGGTGAGGAAGAAGCCTGGAAGTTTATCGATGCTCTGCAGATCTTCTCGTTGCTGGCAAATGTGGCCGATGTCAAGAGCCTGGTGATTCATCCTTACACCACCACCCACTCACAGCTCTCGCCCGAGGAACTCGCTGGATTTAAAGTTTAAAAACAATAAAGGCTTGCATCCCGCAAGCCTTTATTACTCTAACCAATTAACTAAAACAATAACTAAAACCTAAACCGTATGATCTAAACTAAAAGCTCAATATGAAAAAAGACTATTTCGAAAACAACGCTTTGCTTCTTGATTCTGATGCAAAAGTACAACACTTTTCAACCAAATCCAAGAAATAAACCAATTTCTTCTTAAACTACTTGCGACAGCATCTTAAATTTGTGACAAAAGGCATTTTTCGCTCAAAAACTTGTCGCGATCAGCATGGATAACCCATATTTTTTGCTTAAATCTTGCTGATTTCGCAGATATTGTTTATATTTGCACTCAGAAGAATAATGTCACTAGTTCTTGATGGATAGACCAATTCCACGATTATTTAAGATTACTTTGAAAGTCCTGATGCGCGAGCACCAGGGCTTTTGCATAATAGAGGGCAACGCATCACTGCGAAGCCCTCTATAAACTAAATTAATTTTTAAACTTTTAACAATTATATTATGAAACCTATAACGTCATCACGACGTACAAAAAAGTCTTAAACATCCTTGTGGCGGTCGCGCATCTTACAGGGGAACCAGAACGAGGCGACGGTTTTACGCTCGTATTCGGTATCCATGTAGAACTCACCTCCGAGCATCTCCACAATAGCCTTGCAGAGAGAGAGTCCGAGGATAGACGATTCGTTGACGTGCTTCAGCGCATCTTCCTTCTGCAGGAACGAATAAATGTCGGAGCCTATCAATTCAGCCTTGCCATTGCCAGAATAGGTAATTGTAACCTTCAGACCTCTGCGCTCGTTGGCGTAAGCAATGATAATGTCGCCCTGCGAGGTGTGTCTGGTGGCATTCGTCAACAGGTGCATCATCAGCTGGTGCATCAGGTTCGTGTCGAGGAAGGCCTTGCAATGGGGCGAGAGGTCGGTTCTTACGCGTACACTTACATCCGGCTTCGCAATATTGAGCGCCTCGCGACGATAAGAAGCCATGAGTTCTGTAAGATTCACCTCGATAAACGTAAACGACGGGGTAATGCCTTCGAATTTCGACATCTCGAACAGCTGGGCAACGAAACCTAACAGTTCCTCACTGTCGACTTTGATATGCCCTGCCATCTCTTTTACCATAGCGGGCTGCATCGATTCATCTTTTTCTTCAAGAATCATGTTGCTGTAGCCCAAAATGGCGTTCAGAGGCGTGCGCAACGTACGGCTCACGTTTTCGATGAATACAGACTTGAGTTGCTCGCTCTGCTGAGCGCGCTTTACCTCTTTTTTCAGTTTCTGCTCGTAGTGGCGATACATGCACCACGCACCGATGGCGCCACCAATCAAAAGCAGCAGAATAATTACTATTAATACGATTTCCATTACTTTAATAAAAAGATTGTTTCTGCAAAGGTACGATAAAAATTTGAAACTTCCAAGTATTTTCGAGAAAATGTGCCTAAAAAAACGAGGGACCTTCACAGGCCCCTCGCTTCGCGTTATACCCCCATACAACTCGTAGCGCCAAGGGCGGTGAGGAAGAAGCCTGGAAGTTCATCGATGCCCTGCAGATCTTCTCGTTGCTGGCAAATGTGGCCGATGTCAAGAGTCTGGTGATCCATCCTTATACCACCACTCACTCACAGCTCTCGCCCGAGGAACTCGCTGAGCAGCACATCACCCCCTCTGACATCCAGCCCATCGAGGTGCCGAGAGAGAAAAGTAGAATAGGATTTTAAAACAAAATAGCCATGATCCATGTCAGCGTTGCTCATCATCTGCTGACCCTCGTGTAAGCTTAACTTGTAATGCTTGGTTACTCCGTCTGGAAAATGGCTACCAAATTCCACATTATAGGCGAAAACATTTTGTAGAATCATAAAAAAGTATTAGATTTGCATCGAATTATCGAAGTTTAGAACATTTATCGAATATTATAGATATGAGAGTAGTCGATGGCAAGAAAGTAAGAGATTCGTTACAGACAAAGATTCGAGTTTATTTGTGCGGTAATTTATCTAGCCCAGAACCGTTTGAGTATGCAAAAACAGATGGTCTTGAAATAGGCATTAGTCACTATGATGTTTATACTCCAGAAAAGGCACATATTCATAAATGGAACAATGAATATAATTATATAAAATGTGGAAATGTAAAAGTGTACGTCTTTGAAGAAGAGAAAGAATATCTTTTCAGCAAGGATGATTTGTATGTTATTGAACCTGGGATGGCCTATATTACAAAGGCACAGGCAGGGACAGAAGTACTTTTTGTAAAAACACCAGGAGGTAATGATAAAGAATTATTGCCTGTTACAGATGAAATAACAAAATGGTGTGAAAATTGGGATGCTAAAATGAAATAAAATCAAAGGGGGAATAAACAATGAAGAATTTTCTTTCTTATGCTGTAGAAGCTTATCATCATTCTAAGGGTTCGGTTCTTTCTCTTATCGCTGGACTTGGCTTTATTTGGGGTATATTCAATAATCTTTTAAGTAAAGAAATTGCTTTATATACACTAGCTATCCTTTCAGGCCTCGTCCTTGTTTATGCATTAATCAAGTATTTTTCGTGGCTTCGACATGTTATTAAGGGTCGTATGATGGTGCCTATTTTTGGGGAACGCAAGATAACGCTTCTTAGAAATGATTATCAAAAGAACATGGATTATCTTTTGCATCATTTGCCACAACATGATCTTGATAATTTTGCATTTGTTATGGGTATCGACAGAACAGGTAATCTTAGCATAAGCTCAAAAGGTGGTGTGGTTTATTCTGTTCTTAGTTATCTTAATGAGAACTATAATTGTTGCCAAGAATTACCTATAGATTATATTCAGAAAGAGTTGAATAACTATATTAATACCCATTCACATGCTGACGAATTGAACAAACTTCCGTATGGTGCATGTATTAACGTAAAGCTCAAACTACAGCCTAAGGACGAAATGAGATTAGCAGATGAAATTCAGTGTAATTTAATCTTGATAGCAAATTCTCGTAAGGAAGTTCCTAATGAAAAAGATATGGAAGAAAATATGATGGATGATGACAAGTCGAATATAATAGTACCTAAAGTCTTTGATTATTTACAAAAAACTAAAAAGTTTACAGGGGCTATGATAGGTGTTATGGGAACGAATGGTATGAGACAATCATACCAAGTTGTTTTCTCGCAAATTATTAATCAGTACGCACGGATATGTCATAAAGATAACCTTTGCCCTCTTAATCATCTTTATATATCAATTCGAGATAAAGACTATATTCATTCACATATTACATTAAGTCATTTGGAAAAATATGTTAGACATTGCGCAGAATACTATTCTACACGTAATCAAACAAATGAAGTTTAATAAAGGCACCATTCTATAAATATCGCAAAAACTAACCAAATTAAAAAATGAGGAGCTGGCTTTTGTGCCGTGAAAAGCTCAGAACTTCATTCTCACTCCAGGCCGCTATGTCGGTATTGCTGAGCAAGAAGACGATGGCGAACCCTTCGACGAAAAGATGAAGCACCTAACCACCGAACTTAGCATCCTCTTCACCGAGAGCCACCGCTTAGAGCCATTTTTCCCTCATAAAATTGGCAAAAAGTTTGGAGATTCGTCCAGAAAAGTGTCGCTTTGCAGCGATTATTCGTCCAAAAAAGTGTAATAATGCGTTAATTATTCGTCCAGAAAAGTGTGATTTGAATGAAAAGGATACTTTATAACCCACTGATAGAATTGTAATTTCTGGGCAATTTTAGAAGGGTATTTAAGGATTCTCTTGAACTCTACAAGGCAATAGAGTCTATATAAATAAAAGCGAGGAACCTTCAGGCTCCTCGCTTTGTCTCAAATTCCCATACAGCTCGTTGCGCCAAGGGCAGTGAGGATGGCAGTAGCTACAGAAGCTATAATCTGCACGATCCATTTCAATGTTTCCTTTTTAGTCATAATCTTCTAGGTTTTAATGGTTAAATACTTTGGTTTCCGTAGGTTTCCCCTCCTTCGGAGGAAAGGCTACGGGTAGGCGAACGTAGTTCGGGAATGGGGTAGGGGTGGAGGAGATAATCACGGTCCTTACCCCTTTCTCCTAATCTCCGCTTACTGATCACTAGCCCTTGGTGAAAGTCTTGCTGGCCACCTGGCTGCTCTGACCGTCCTTGATGGCTACAGCCTTCACAGTCGTGGTCTCGCTCAGGCCGAACTCCTCAGTATACATCGTGCTCTCACTTGTAGGCGTGCTGCCGTCGAGGGTGTAGTAGATATCTGCACCGTCGGGACCGCTCAAGCTCACCGTGGTCGAATCCGAGAACGAGGTCTTACCGCTGATCGTGGGGGCTGCCGGGGGTTCAGACTGAGAGCTGCCGTTCTGGTTGCCACCTTGCTCGCCACCCTGCGAGCCACCGCCGTTGTCGTCACCACCTGGGGTGTCACCACCACCATTGTCGTTTGAACCGTTCTCGTTGTCCTCTACGTTACCACTGTCGCCAGAGGTCACGCGCTTCAACACGTTTCCATCCTCATCAAGACAGGTAATCTGGATAGAGGTGTTCTTCAACTCGTCCTTTACCTCGATGTTAGGTGTGAACACGATGCGACGGGTGGTAATCAGACCAGTCTTTACATCCTCAAGATTCTCTACAGACTTCGAACGTACGCCAAAGCGCATCGTTCCCAGTCCGGGCAGAGGTACAGAGTGACCCTCAGTAGCCCACGTACGGATAACCTCTCCTGCTGCATCCCAAGCAGCCTTGATCACACCTGAGGAGATACCACTATGAGTAGCAGCCTCTGCGAATACCTTCTTTTCAGCGATGGGTACGTACAGGTCAGGACGCATCACGAAACGCTTACCAGGTTTGTTGCCGATTTTAAGCTCTCGGCGCTGAGCAATTACTTTAATAGCCATAATTCAATCTAATTTAGTTTTTGTTTGTTAAATAATTTATTAGTTCTCTCGATGTCGCCTGTTTAGGGGCTATAGGGCAGCTATTAATGCTCACAATTGCTACTATTAATGCGCGCAATTTCTAGAATTAATTCTCGCAATTTTTACATTTAATCACCGCTGTCACCACCTTTATCATTTGACACTGCAAAGGTACGAAAAATATCAATGCAAAACAAGCATTTATCTGTTTTATCTCAGATTTATTTGAAATGTTAAAAAATGGATTTTCCAAAACGCGGCATGCGGCACTGCGGCAGCGCGGCATTAGGAAAATCGATTTTGCGGCAGGTAGAGCTATTATATTATATATAATTATTATATATTATAATATATAATAATTTAAAATAGATATATAAGCCACACTTATGCGAATACGAAAACCATATGCCGCGCTGCCGCAGTGCCGCAATGCCGCGTTATTTGTGTCTTTTACTGATTTTGGTTGACAGTTTTTTGCTAATTTCCTGATGTGGTTGACAGTCGTTTTACTGAACATGGCCGAGGCTTACTTTGACAATAAGTTGAAAGGTGCCAGCGTGAACCTCCAGCGCAAGCAGAAGACTTTCGAGGCTTTCGAACGACTGCCTGAGGAGTTTACCAGCGAAGACGTCATGCGATGCTTTCATCTTGGCAGCAATGCCTCTGCTCGTAAGAAAGTAACGCGTCTGTATCGCGACCATCTCATAGAAAAGGTGGAGGATAGTAAGAAGGCTCTGTTCCGTAAAACGGGTGCGCAGATGCTTTAAGTTTTCCCTAATGCTGCGGCATGCGGCACTGCGGCAGCGCGGCATTAGGATTTTCAATTATAAAAGGTAAGATTATGTGTGAAGTAACAACAAATGGTAAGATGAGTTTATCGCCTCATTTTAAACTCGGGGAGTTCACAAAGAGTAATTACCCTGAAGTGTATAACATTCCAAGTCATGTAGCGATTGAGAATATGAAAAGAATTTGTGGCTGGTTAGAGGTGCTGAGAGATCGGTACGGCGCACCTATTATCATTAATAGCGGCTATCGCAGTCCGCAACTAAACAAGCTGGTAGGGGGTGTCGCTACCTCGAACCACGTTACGGGTTGCGCCGTGGATATTCGGTGTAATGGGGCAGAGCAGGCTATTGATTATGCGTATATCTTAAAAGCATATGCGAAAGAGAGCCTGCAAGATTTCGATGAACTCTTCATTGAGAAAAGTGCGTGTGGAAGTTATTGGGTACACTTTTCCGTGCGCCCGAGTGGTAATCGCAGGAAGGTTCGTATATTGAACGGCTAATCTTTCCTGCCAACCACATACGAGTTGCTGCTGGTGTTGGTGTAGTGGTGATGGTGGAGGTATTGACCATCTGCTGATCTCCGTCGATGTCGAATTGGAGCGTCGCTCCGTCTGTGCGCACGTCGATAGTGACGGGGGCTCCCATCACCAGTGGCAGATTGATGTCGCCATGACCAGTGGGGAATCCGCAGAGGATAGGAATATGGTACTCAGCCAACAGATCGTGGAGCATGGCTTCAATGCTTATGACCTCGCCGCTCTCGTCAGTAAACTCAGTGCCGCAGGCGATGAATTCTCCGAGAATCACGCCCTTACAGCGGTCGAACACACCGTTCATCTTCAGCAAGCGCATCTGGCGGTCGATGTTGCGCATATTCTCACCGATTTCCTCCACGAAGAGAATCAGGTCTTTGCCCTTGGTGGCATCGGCCCGAGAGCCGACGTTGGGCGCGAAGGTACAGAGATTACCGCCAACGAGCACGCCGTTAGCACGGCCCAAGATGTTCTGTGGATGTGCAGGAACCTCATAACGGGGAACTTTGCCCAATAATAGGTCGCGCATCATCGTGCAAGTCACGTCTGTACCGACCTTGGCCAGCGTGGTACTCATGGTGCCGAGGATGCTCATTACACCAACACGGCTCCAGAACCCGTGAATCGTGGAGATGTCGCTGTAGCCGATAATCCACTTCTGAGCAGCCTTCACTTCGTCGAATGGGAGCTGGTCAATGAGTTGGATAGTGCCATAGCCGCCGCGATTGCAAAGGATGGCCTTGATGCTTGGGTCACTCAAAGCCCAGCGGATATCACTCACGCGCTCTTCTACCGTTCCTCCTATTTTACCGTCCAGCACCTTATCAACATTGGGACCGGTGACGGGTTCAAAGCCCCATGAGCGGAGCACTTTGGCTGCTTTTTCAATGGTTTCCATCGGCGTAAAGTACGAGGGCGAAATCATCGCCACCCTGTCGCCCGCCTTCAAATAATCAGGCTTCGCGCAGTTCAGCACTATCTGATCTTCTGGAGTCGGTACGATGTTCTCTTCATCATCTTTGCTGCACGATGTCAGCGTCATGGTAGCCATCATGGCGATTACTGCCATTATTATAAGATTCCTCATATAAACACATTTTCAGCTGCAAACTCTGACTATTACAATCGTTCCATCCAGTGAGAAAGGAATATAGTTCTAATTTCTGCTCAGAAACTATGACTTTTAGCTTACCTTGAGGCATAACATCGTTAAATCATCGTTGGGCTCGGCACCGTTGCGATGACGGTCTACTTCGGCCTTCAATGACTCTATGACTTGCTGGGCGCTGTCAAAGTGAGTATTGCGCAGGATGTCGAGCAGATGGTCATCGCCAAACTGCTCCTGCTGCGCATTCTCGGCCTCATTGAGTCCGTCGGTATAGATAAAGAGTGCACGACCTTTTACACTGTCTATCTCCTCACCTACATATTCAAAATCGGGCCATAGTCCGATAGGGGCGTTAGGCTCAAGCTGCATAAAGTCGCCATGATGATCGCCACCACCTATGACTGGCGGATTATGGCCGGCATTGCAGAACTTGAGATGGCCTGTATCCATGTTGAGCATACCGATGAACATGGTGACGAACATACCGTTAACGTTGTCATCGCCTCCAAGGGCTGAGTTCATACGGGTACATATTTCGGCAGGCAGCATGTCCTGATTTGCCATCGTCTGAAACAGACGTGTGGCCTGTGCCATAAACAGAGAGGCAGGCACCCCCTTACCCGACACATCGCCCACGGCAAAATAGAGCATCTGGTTGCGAATAACATAGCCATACAGGTCGCCACCAACCTCTTTGGCAGGAGCCATCGAAGCGTACATATCAAGACCCTCGCGATGAGGAAACTCGTGGGGAACCATCGACATCTGTATGTCGCGGGCAATCTGCAGTTCGCCCTCTATACGTTGCTGTGCAACTTTCATCTTAGCGGCACGGCGGTGCAGCAATGAGTAAACGATGAAGAACACCGTAAGCAATACAATGGCTACCAGCAGGGCTATTACTCGTGTCTGCATCAGCGAGGCCTTCTGCTCGGCTATCTCGGCATCCTTAGCATCGAAATCATATAGCGTAGCCATCTCCATCGACTTGTCGCGACGTACCCATACCCTAGCCGAATCGAGAGCGCCAATGATGCGAGTAGCCACTGCCAAGGCTGAATCGTGCTTGCCTGCACCCTGGAAGGCATCGAACCTCATCTTTATAAAGCCCTCAAGTATCTCAAGATTGTATTTTACGTTTCTCTGGCGGAAGAAATCATCCATTCCGTTAGAATTGACTATCGCCTCGTCGAAACGATGGGCATGAATCAGATATACAAGCGAATTGAGACGACCTATCGGCGTGTTGTAAAGTGGGTTCTTCTGGTATTCCGCGTAAGCTTTAGCTGCCTCATCGGCATGACCTGTAGATTGAAACAACTCCGATTTGATAGCCAAAACTTGCAGTTTAAAAAGATTAAGGTTTACATCCTGTTCTTCAGGATGGTTTTCCAGATAATCTATAACCTGTTCGAAGCGCTCCATCCAAACCTTGCCGGCCTCTTTTTGTTTCATGTTGAAAAATCCCATCATCGCGTGCATACACAGCTCTCTATAAGCCGATCTTATATGTTTAGGACTTCCAAGCGTGCGCGTAGAATCAGCGTTATAGCTATCGATCAATCCGAGCGCTGTATTCAGCAGTTCGTCGGCTTTGTCATAACGCTCTATATTGATGTTGCATACGGCCATACTGCTGAGTGAAGATATATAGCTGGAAAGCAAGAGAACATGGCTCCGGATGTAATCCATGTCGGCATTGTCCACCAACTGCTGACCCTCTCGCAAGCCTAACTCGTATTGCTTGGTTACTACGTCTTGGTTTACATTATGACACTGAAGCATGAAATGAAAGAACTTGTCCTGCTCTGTTTTTACCTCAAATTCTAATGTAGAATCGATTAGTGCAATGATAGCCTTTGGTTTGTATTGATAAAGCACACGGGACAGATAGTAATTGGCGGTAATTTTGCCCATCGTGCCGTTAGCCATCATACTATCAATCTTATGGTGTAATTCTATCGTGTCTTTGATTGATCTGATAGTACTGTCAATCTCAGTTGGATTGAAATCTGCATGGCGCGAGGACTGGCCGCACGACATTATCATTAGTACGACCGTTGCTATAACTGCTAAAAATAGTTTCTTTGTCATCAGGGTTGCTTTCATTTCTTTGTCTTCTTCAATTAACTCAAACCGCTACAAAGGTACATATAATCGGTGATATATTAGCCGGAAATGTGATTTTTCTGCTCAAAAGATAGGCGAGAATGTAATTTTTTGCTTATATTTGCAGCTGAATTGCTAAATTTGCGAACGATAAAACTTTTTTAGGCAATGGAAGAATTGATTAAGGCGAAGAATGTGGCATTGGCACTATCGAGTGGTGGCGCAAGAGGACTGGCACATATTGGTGCTATAGAAGAACTCGAAGCACAAGGCTACCATATCAGTTCTATTGCAGGGTGTTCAATGGGAGCACTTATAGGTGGAGTCTATGCAGCAGGCAAATTGAGCGAGTTTCGTGAATGGATGAAAACCATCGACAGGAAGAAAATGCTGGGACTCATCGATTTCTCACTATCACTCAACCATATCGTCAAAGGCAGTCGTATCATCGAGGCCATCATGGAGTTTGTTCCCGATGTGAACATTGAGGATCTGCCAATTCCATACTGTGCTGTTGCAACAGACTTGAAATCGGGTAAAGAGGTGCTTTTCAATAAGGGCAGTTTGTTTGAGGCTATCCGTGCAAGCATATCCTTACCCTCTTTCTACGAACCTGTACAACGTGATGATATGATTCTGATTGACGGTGGTGTCATTAATCCCATTCCTTTGAATCGGGTTAAAAGACATGCTGGAGACATTCTTGTTGGTATTGATGTAAGTGGCCATGATTACAAGGCACAATGGGATGAAATGCACAGACTGACTTCAATGCAGAAAAACGACAAATCGCTGAAGACTAAGATACTCGACATGTTGATACCAGACAACATTGAATTCAACTATTACACAGTCCTTTCCCGAGCCAGTTCTTTGATGATTCGGCAGAATTCTATCCTCATGGCAAAGCTGATGAACCCCGACATATTAGTTGATATTCAGATGAACCGCTATGGTACCTTCGACTTCGACAAGTCGGAAAAGCTTATTGCTATAGGACGACAAAAGACATCTTTAGCAATTAGCAAGCAGGAGCTTTAACGGATCAGCTTATAGTTGTCTTTTTTTGTCGTTTACTACTGGGGCATAGAACGAAGGCAGGGAGTCTTTGTTAGAACGTAGGTAATGCAGGGTTGTTGTTGGCTTTTATCGCCATACACTCCATTTCTACGAGCCAACCTGGGCGACAAACGGGAGCGAGGACAATCACGTATGGCTTACCGAAGAATCGCTCTTCAAAAAGTGCACGTACCACCTCGTAATCGGCTATATCGCGCAGATAAACAATCATCTCGGCCACATCGTCGTAAGTACACTCGGCTTCTTTCAGCAGCGCCTCTACATTATCCCACATGCGATGGGTTTGTTTCTCAACATCCTTGGGGAACATAATTTCGCCCTTATTGTTGATAGAAGCGGTACCAGAGATAAACACATGGCGACGATCGGCATAGTCGATATACGTGCCTCGCTCGAAGCTGACACCATAGTCGCTAGTGCGATTGAGGTGGGTGGGGGCGTAGAGGTAATGAATCTGCTCAGGACGGATGCCTGCAATGGCGTAGTTGTCCATCTGTGAGAGTACATTAGGGTCTTGTTGGCGACCACCGATGCCAGTGGAGGCGATGAAATGGGTGTGGATCGTCAGCCCCTGGGTAAAGAATACCTGATTACGGGCGCGTACGACACCACCATAGTTGAGATCGATATCATTGACGAAAAGCCACGTGCGGATGCAGTTTTCTGACAGCGTGCAACCTTCTTCAGCCAGTTGCATGATATACTCATTGAAGAGCAGTCGCATTTGGTACTCGGAATTGGCAGCGAGGTTGTGGGCAGAGGCATTGTAAAGGTGGCGGAACGCACCATGACTCACCTGGTAAAGACCGCTGTTGGTGAGGCTGGTCTGCACATTGCTCATCAGATACACCCATAGGGCAATCTTAGTGCCATCGAGAGGCGCCTGCTGGATGATGCTCTTAGCGCAATCGGTGACATCGGCTACAATCACCTCGTCGGCCTGATTTGCAGCATCACTCAAGAAATAGCGCTTAAACACGGCATGCGTGTCGGGCCACTGCTGGAGTAGGGTATGATATGCATTCATCACGGCCTCGAGCTGTTTGGCATACGGCAAGCGCGACTCAGAGACGTGAATCATGGCGTGATATTCCTTTACCTCAGTGCCACAGTCGAAACAGAACACATCGGCGTAGGCATTTTCAAAGTCAAATCTCATAGAGTTTAAATCTTATTGATGTCGACATAGCCGTGGGTCACAGCGTAGATGGTGAGTGCTGAGACACTCTTCATACCCAATTTCTCCATGATATTCTTACGATGGGTAATCACGGTGGTGAGCCCAATATTGAGGCGCTCGGCAATCTCTTTGTTGATATAACCTTGCACGATGAGTGACATGACCTCGATTTCGCGATCGCTCAAAATCTTCTGCTGGAGAATAGCTGGCATGGGAGGCAGATTCTCGCCTTTGCCATGGGCATGCTGCTCAAGTGTCAGGAGTGAGCGCACGAGTTCTTTTTCTGGCACGTTGATACAGAGGCTATGGAACTCGGACAGTTGTGACATGGTGTCGAGTGAAAGTGTCAGGACGATGGTCTTACGGCGACGCTCCAGGAAGAAGTCCTTGTTTTCGAGTACGATATTAATCGACACAAAATAATGGAAATAGTCGTCGGGGTGATTCGACGACAATTCCACAAACGAGCCATAGGTATCGACTGTCAAGATTGGCATGACGTTTTGCAGGATTTGTTTTAATCCCATCGCCGCCAATGTATTGGAGTCGATGACCGCTATCTTAGGTCTTTCACGCTTCACACTTTCCACTTCACTTCTATGACAGGAATCCCAAGAGTGCACCAGCGGCTACTGCCGAACCGATGACACCTGCCACATTTGGACCCATGGCGTGCATGAGCAGGAAGTTGTGGCGGTCGTATTCCAATCCGAGGTTATTACTAATACGGGCGGCCATTGGCACAGCACTTACACCAGCGTTACCAATCAGCGGATTCAACTTCTTACCCTCAGGCAGGAAGAGGTTCATAATCTTTACGAAGCAGACACCAGAGGCGGTGGCAATCATAAAGGCCATGGCACCAAGGGCGAAAATCTTGATGGTATTGAAGGTGAGGAATTCGCTAGCCTGTGTAGAGCAGCCTACGGTGAGACCCAGCAGCATGACAACGATATCGTTGAGTGCAGCACCGGCAGTCTTGGCCAGACGGGTGGTCTTGCCACTCTCCTTCAGTAGGTTACCAAAGAAGAGCATACCCAACAGAGGCAGGCCTGAAGGTACGATAAACGTGGTAAGCAGCAGACCGATAATCGGGAAGAGGATACGCTCTGTCTGCGATACCTCGCGACCTGGCTTCATCTTGATGACACGTTCTTTCTTTGTGGTAAGCAGGCGCATGATGAATGGCTGAATAACTGGTACCAGGGCCATATAACTGTAAGCACATACAGCGATAGCACCCATCAGGTTTGGTGAGAGCTTGGAGCTGAGAAAAATAGCAGTAGGACCATCGGCACCACCGATAATAGCGATACCAGCAGCCTGTGAGGGCTCGAATCCCATAGCCAGAGCAACCATATAAGCACCAAAGATACCAAACTGAGCCGAAGCTCCAATCAGCATCAACTTGGGGTTGGCAAGCAGCGCTGTGAAGTCGGTCATGGCACCAATGCCCAAGAAGATGAGTGGCGGATACCAGCCTTGGCGTACGCCTTGGTAGAAGATGTTCAGTACGGAGTTGTCTTCGTAGAGTCCGATTTCCAATCCGGCATCAGCACGGAAGGGGATATTGCCCAAGATGATACCTAATCCGATAGGAATGAGCAACAGGGGCTCGAAGTCTTTCTTGATGGCGAGCCAGATAAAAAAGGCTCCCACCGCAATCATGATCAGATTTCCAACCGTGGCATTGGCAAAGGCCGTGTAGGTTAGAAACTCATGAAAGTTCTGTATGATAAACTGTCCTAAATCCATAGAGTAATTTGCGATTTACAGATTTACGATTTAGCCGATGGTCATGAGGACTGCGCCTTCCATTACTGATTCACCTGGCTTAGTGTTGATAGCAGTAACGGTACCTGCATATTCTGACTCGATATTGTTCTGCATCTTCATTGCCTCGAGTACGAGTACAACGTCGCCAACATTTACTTTGTCACCAACATTTACTTTCACCTCAGTAATCGTACCTGGCAGCGGTGCCTTTACTGGAGAACCGGCACCGGCACCGGCAGGAGCAGCTGCAGCAGGAGCGGGAGCGGCTGCTGGGGCAGATGGTGCAACAGAAGGACGAGCCACAGGTTTTGGAGCTTCTACACGTACCTTCTTCAGCGTGCTTGTGGGGTTGATGGGCTGCTTGAGCTCTACGTCGAAACGAATGCCGTTTACGTTTACCTTGGCTACGTTGCCCTCTACTTCTTCTATCTCTACGTCGTAATCGACGCCTTGTACTTTATATTGATACTTATTCATCTTCTATAAACTATAAACTATTAACTATAAACTATTTGAGCTCTGGCCCAGTTGGAATCTTTGGTGCATTGTGAGAGGTGGGAATCAGAGGTTTTGCCACGTTATAGTGCGTCATCTGGCTACCTTCATCCGTCCAGCCACTGTTGCGCGACTTGATGGTGATGATACCGCTCTCTACGTCGTGTACATCATCTTGATACTGTTTGATAGCCATCGAGATAACGGCGATGTAAACCTCCTTATCTTTACCCTTCGTCTTCAGACCATCCTGCAGGATGTTACCTGTAGCGTGGGCAATGTCGTGGGTAATCTCCACAGTCTTTGTGATTGGTTTGATAGGCTGCGTGTTGACCACCTTCTTGGCGGTGTCGAGGTGGGCCATAATCAAACCGAAGAGCCAGAAGAACACGAAGAGCACGGCCAGACAGAAGAATACGATACCCATGGCGAGCAAAGTGATACCAAAGCCGTGAGGATCTTCACGCTTAAGCTTGGCATCCTTGGTCTCATCAGTTTTGATGAAGTTCTCAATACCTGGTGTAACGTTCTCTTCCGACTTTACGCTCCACTTGTTACCATCGTGGCGGGCGTAACTCTGATTCGCTGCAAGGGCAGGTACTGTAACAGAGTCAATCAAATCGACAGCATTACCATTGTAGAATCCGATCCATACAGGCTCTGACATGGGAATGGGAAGTGAAAGATGCAACTTGCCCTGGGTAGGGTTAGAGTTGCCAAAGAATATGAGATGCTGCCTAGCGCCAATCTGCGTGCGAGGATCGCCATTGGGGATAACACTCATACGCTTGATGCGCTCAGGAACACTCATCTGGGGGTCGAGTACGCTACGGTCGGTCGTGAGATACATGCCACGGATATTGTAAGTGGTGAAAGAGCTGTTCTCCAGCTCTATCCATGCCTCACGTTGTCCGAACTCGTCCTGAATGCTGGCAGTATTGTTGGTAAGCACCTCATTGATGCGGATGTTCTTAGCTCCCTGAGCCATCACCGCTGAGGCACTTGTCAACATCATGCTGCAAAGCAGAAGTTTGAACTTATTCATGTTGTTGTAATAGAATATTTTAATGTTTAATCTTTAATCTCTAATGTTTAATGTCTTTCTATCCGCAGAAGAAGAGCACGACAATTTGTGCTGTGAAGATGCGCAGGAACATGGATAGCGGATAAACCGTAGAATATCCCAGTGCAGGTGCTTCTTTCGAACAGATGCTATTCGCATAAGCCAGGGCAGGTGGATCGGTATATGTACCCGCAATCATACCTGCGATGGTGAAGTAATTGAACTTGTAGCGCAGGCGTGCGATAGGCCCTATTATTAAAATGGGTATAATGGTAATCAGGAAACCTGTGAGTACGTAGAGTATACCGTCGCCCTCGAAAACTGTTTCGAAGAACCCTGCACCAGCCTTGATTCCTACCGAGGCCAGGAAGAGTACCAGACCTATCTCGCGCAACATCATATTGGCCGATGTTGTAGTATAGGTTACCAGATGAATCTTATAACCATAACGGCCAATGAGTATGGCAATAATCAGTGGACCACCAGCCAGACCCAGTTTTACAGGTACTGGCATGCCGGGAATGGCGATAGGCAGCGAACCGAAGATAAGTCCCAGGAAGATACCCACGAAAATGGTGGCGATGTTAGGCGCATTCAGTTTGTTGCTGGAATTACCCATACGAACTGCTACACGGTTAACGGCATCCTCAGGACCTACGACTCTGATCTTATCACCCACCTGAAGGGGCAGATTTGGTGAAGCAAAGAGGTCGATACCATGACGGGTGACACGCGTTACATTGACACCATGCACACTTGAGAAGTGCATAGAGGCCAGTGTCTTACCATTAATCTTAGGATTCGTGATGAGTACGCCCTTAGAAATCATAGGCTCTTCTTCTTGTTGCTGCTGCTCTAAGTCGATGTCGGCAACAGGACCAATAAAGGCGATGATGGCCTCATGGTCGGCTTCTGCACAAACAATCAGCATCTTGTCGCCTATATGGAGCTCTGTATTACGATTTGCAATAGTGATTTCGCCATTGTGCTCAATACGAGAGCATACGAAGTCGCGATTCAGGAAGTCGTGAACTTGCAGGATAGTCTTACCCTCCAGATACTGGTTGGTAACCTCCACATGCATCTTATAGGGCTTCTTATTCGTCTTCGTGCCCTCTACAGCCTTCAACTCTTCTTCCTCTTTTTCGAGTTTAATATTGCATATATACCTTATTAATATAGTAGCACCTATGATACCCAGCACACCAAGGGGATAAGCACAGGCATAAGCCGAGGCAATCTGAGGTGCGCCATTGGGGAAGACGGTGCTAAGCGCCTCGTTGGCAGCTCCAAGACCCGGGGTGTTGGTAACAGCACCGTAAAGTGTACCAACCATCATTGGCAGGTTAGTAACATTGCTCGTATCGAAGAAAATGAAATAGCAGGCAAACATCACGAGGATGTTAAGCAGAATGGCGCATGCTGCCAGTCCGTTAAGTTTGATACCGGCCATTCCAAAACTTTCGAAGAAACCTGGACCTACCTGCATACCTATCATAAAGACGAAGAGTATCAGGCCGAAGTCTTGTACGAAAGTAAGGGTGGGGGTAGGGGCGGTAAAACCGATATGACCTGCTAAGATACCGGCAAACAGTACGAATGTTACGCCCAATGATACACCAAAGACCTTCAATTTACCCAAATAGACACCAATGGCTATCACGATGGCATAAAGCAACGTGATGTGAGCCACGGAATCGGTGGTCGTAAACAAGTCTTTCAACCATTGAAATGATTCCATAAATACTACTAACTTTTTATAATTCTCAAATTTCGAGTGCAAAGTTACTCAAAAAATGCGCAACTTGAGCGATTTTGTGCATTTTATTTTGAATAAAAACCGATTTTTTATTTCTTTCACAATTCAATTGCCCTATTTGGATAAAAAGTTTGTAACTTTGTACCCCGTTAGGAAGGAACTTAAAACAACTTTTAAATAATAATTTAACGTATTTATGGCAAACAAAGAAAAGCTCTTTACCGAGTTTACAGCGCCGACCACCCAAGAGTGGCTGGACAAGATTGAGGTCGATCTGAAAGGTGCCGACTTCCAGAAACGCTTGGTATGGAGAACCAATGAAGGTTTTAACGTACAGCCTTTCTATCGCCGCGAAGATTTGGCGAATCTGAAAACACCCGATGCTCTCCCTGGAGAGTTTCCCTTCGTGCGTGGTAACAAGAAAGACTCAAACACATGGTATGTTCGTCAGAACATCGAAGTAACTGATGCTAAAGCAGCCAATGCCAAGGCACTCGACATCTTGAATAAGGGTATCGACTCGCTAGGCTTTAAGATTCCTGGTGACATGGTGTCGAAGAAAACTGTTGAGGCTCTGCTCGAAGGAATCCTCTGTGATATCGTAGAGGTTAACTTTGTTACTTGTCAGCGTCACTCTCTCGACCTGGCTGAAATCCTCGTGGCTTACTTCGAGAAGAAGGGCTACGACAAAGAGAAGGTAGTTGGCTCTATCGAGTGGGATCCTATGAAGAAGATCGTGATGAAAGGCAAGGATGTAACACCTGTGCTCGCATTTGGTCCGAAGCTCGCTGAAGCGCTGAAGGCTTATCCGAACTTCCGCCCGATCGCTGTCAGTTCTGACGCCCTCAACAATGCCGGTGCTTATATCGTGCAGGAGTTGGGCTATGCGCTGGCTTGGGGTAATGAATATCTGCAGCAGCTCACAGATGCTGGCGTAGATGCAGACCTCGCTGCCAAGAGCATCAAGTTTAACATGGGCGTGAGCGAGAACTACTTTATGGAGATTGCTAAGTTCCGTGCAGCTCGCTTGCTTTGGGCTCAGATCGTCAAGCAGTATGAGCCTAAGGACGATAACAGTTGTCAGATGTGTGTTAATGCTACCACCTCTACTTATAATCAGACCCTCTTCGATTCATACGTGAATCTGCTCCGTTCTCAGACTGAGGCCATGAGTGCTGCCCTGGGTAGTGTTCACTCGATGGTGGTTACTCCATTCGACGCACCTTACGAGGAGGCTACTGATTTCTCAGAGCGTATTGCTCGCAACCAGCAGTTGCTGATTAAGGAGGAGAGCCATTTCGACCGTATCGTCGATCCTTCTGCTGGTTCTTACTATATTGAGCATCTGACTGATGCCCTCGCCACTGAGGCATGGAAGATCTTCCTGAAGGTAGAAGAGGAGGGTGGCTTCCTGGCTGCTATCAAGGCTGGTACTATCCAGGATGACATCAACGCTACCAATGTAAAGCGTCATGGCGATGCTGCTAAGCGTAAGGAGTTCCTGCTGGGTACCAACCAGTTCCCGAACTTCACAGAGAAGAGCGAGGGTAAGAAGGCAAAGGCTTGTGCTTGTGGCTGTGGCCAAGCAGAAGAGCCTGCCTTTAAGGCTATCAATAGTACTCGCCTTGCTGCTGATTTCGAGGATCTCCGTATTCACACAGAAGAGACCAAGGTTCCTGTAGCCTTTATGCTGACCATCGGTAATCTGGCGATGCGTCAGGCACGTGCTCAGTTCTCTTGCAACTTCCTGGCTTGTGCTGGTTATAAGGTGATTGACAACCTGGGCTTCAAGACCGTAGAGGAAGGTGTTGATGCTGCTTTGGAGGCTAAGGCTGATATCGTAGTGATCTGCTCTAGCGATGATGAGTATGCCGAGTATGCAATTCCAGCCTTCAAGTACTTGAATGGTCGTGCGATGTTCGTTGTAGCTGGTGCACCTGCTTGCATGGAAGACCTGAAGGCAGCAGGCATCGAGAACTATGTACACGTAAAATGTAACGTGCTCGAGACTTTGAAAGAATATAATCAGAAACTTGGTATTTAAAGAATAGGAGACTTGAATTATGCGTAAACAGTTTAAAGATATTGATATCTATGCAGGCATCAAGGCTCAAGATGGTGCCAAGTGGATTAAAGATAATGGTATCGTAGAAAACTGGAAGACCCCTGAGCACATAGAGGTTCGTCCCGTTTATACGAAAGAGGACCTTGAGGGTATGGAGCACCTCGACTATACAGCTGGTATTCCTCCCTATCTGCGTGGTCCGTACAGTATGATGTATCCGTTCCGCCCGTGGACCATCCGTCAGTATGCCGGATTCTCTACTGCCGAGGAGTCAAACGCTTTCTATCGCCGTAACCTGGCTGCTGGTCAGAAAGGTCTTTCTGTAGCTTTCGACCTGCCTACACACCGTGGTTATGACCCTGATAACGCTCGTGTTGTGGGCGATGTTGGTAAGGCTGGTGTGTCTATCTGTAATGAGGAGAACATGAAGGTGCTCTTCAGCGGTATCCCCTTGAACAAGATGTCGGTTTCTATGACTATGAACGGTGCCGTATTGCCTATCCTGGCATTCTACATCGTAGCAGGTCTGGAGCAGGGAGCTCAGTTGGAGGAGATGGCTGGAACTATCCAGAACGATATTCTGAAGGAGTTCATGGTGCGTAACACCTATATCTATCCTCCTGCATTCTCCATGAAGATCATTGCTGATATCTTCGAATATACCTCTCAGAAGATGCCTAAGTTCAACAGCATCTCTATCTCTGGTTATCACATGCAGGAGGCTGGTGCTACTGCTGATATTGAGTTGGCTTACACCCTTGCTGATGGTATGGACTACCTGCGTACTGGTGTAAACGCTGGTATCGATGTGGATGCTTTTGCGCCTCGTCTGAGCTTCTTCTGGGCTATCGGTATGAACCACTTCATGGAGATTGCCAAGATGCGTGCTGGTCGTCTGCTGTGGGCTAAGATTGTGAAGAGCTTCGGTGCTAAGAATCCTAAGTCTCTCGCTCTGCGTACTCACTCTCAGACCTCCGGTTGGTCTTTGACAGAGCAGGATCCGTTTAACAATGTAGGTCGTACCTGTATCGAGGCTATGGCTGCCGTGCTGGGTCATACCCAGTCACTCCACACCAATGCACTCGACGAGGCTATTGCCCTGCCTACCGACTTCTCGGCTCGTATTGCTCGTAACACTCAGATCTACATTCAGAATGAGACCAAGGTTTGCAAGCAGATCGACCCATGGGCAGGTAGCTATTATGTAGAGACCCTGACTAATGAGCTGGTTCACAAAGCTTGGGAGCACATTCAGGAGATTGAGAAGTTGGGTGGTATGGCTAAGGCTATCGAGACCGGTCTGCCAAAGATGCGTATCGAAGAGGCTGCAGCCCGTACGCAGGCTCGTATCGACTCTGGTGTTCAGACTATTGTGGGTACTAATAAGTATCGTTTGGAGCACGAGGATCCAATTGATATTCTTGAGGTGGACAACACCGCTGTACGCAAGCAGCAGGAGGAAAGTCTGAAGGAGGTTCGTAGCTCTCGTGACGAGGCTGCTTGTCAGGCTGCTCTTAAGGCTATTACCGACTGTGTTCGTGATTTCAACGAGGGCAAGAAGAGTGAGAACAACCTGCTCGACTTGGCAGTGAAGGCTGCTCAGTTGCGTTGTACTTTGGGTGAGATTTCAGATGCCTGCGAAGAGATCGTAGGCCGTTATAAAGCAGTAATCAGAACAATTTCAGGCGTGTATAGTTCAGAATCTAAGAATGATAGCGATTTCGAGTTGGCTTGCAAGCTGACTGATGAGTTCGCAGAGAAGGAAGGTCGCCGGCCTCGTATCTTTATCGCCAAGATGGGACAGGATGGTCACGATCGTGGTGCTAAGGTTGTAGCTACTGGCTACGCAGACTGTGGTTTCGACGTAGATATGGGTCCATTGTTCCAGACGCCAGAGGAGGCAGCTCGTGAGGCTGTTGAGAACGATGTGCATGTAGTGGGTGCTTCTTCACTTGCTGCAGGACACAAGACGCTCATCCCACAGCTCATAGAGGAACTGAAGAAACTGGGACGTGAGGATATCATGGTCATCGCTGGTGGTGTGATTCCTGCTCAGGACTACGACTTCCTCTATAAAGCTGGTGTGGCTGCTATTTTCGGTCCAGGTACATCTGTTGCGAAGGCAGCTGTTGAGATGATGAAGATTTTGCTTGATAAAGAGTAAATGAGTGAAATGAAGCAAGTCGAAGTATTGATAATCGGAGCCGGCCCTGCCGGCTCCGTTTGTGGTAGTTTGCTTAGGCGGTCAGGAGTGGAGTGTATCATCGTTGATCATGCGACCTTTCCACGTGACAAGGTTTGTGGCGGTGGCCTGACTGTGAAAGCTTGGCGGCTGCTCGATAAGCTACTATCTGGTATCAAGTACGACTATCGCCCTATCAGTCGTATGAGGCTTCAGTTTGAAGACGATCCTGTTTGCGAGTTTGAGGCAGAATATCCTATACGCATGACACAGCGGAAGGAATTCGACTACTCGCTTCTTCAGTATTATCTTCAGACTGGCGGAGAACTGATCAAAGGTTCTTTTGCCCGTTTTGAACAACAGACCGATGGACGTATCCTTGTTACGTTGAAGTCAGGTGAGCAATTCTCGTGTCGCTATCTTGTCGCTGCAGATGGTGCCAATAGTCTTATTCGTCGTCAAATACATGGTCCCATCGATATGAAACAACATGCTCTTTTCTTGGAGTTTTATGTAGAGGGTGAGCATCTCGACGATGTGTTCGTGCATTTCTCAGAAAAGTATAGACCTGGCTGTTTCTATAAATTTTCTGGTAACAGACGAGACATTTACGGCTTTGTCTCTGCAAATGAGAATGAGAATCCCCCGCTTCTGAAGCAAAAGTTTTGCGAAGCTCTCACCCGTTTTGATGCTCCAGAAGGCCACCATCGTGGCGCCTACATCCCGCTTGAGACTGTAGAGTCACCAATTCCTAATGTGATCCTTATTGGTGATGCTGGCGGGTTTGCCAACAAACTGACTGGTGAGGGACTTTATGATGCCTTTAAGACTGCTTATAATGCTAAGCAGACCATTGTGGAAAACAGACCGTTCAATGAGACCAATCACGAAGAGTTTGAAAAGATGAAGAGGCAGGAAAAAGTCTATCAGTTTTTTTTTAGCAAGACAGGTCTCCGATTGGTGCGCTGGGTGGCTAAGCATCCGCGTATTGCCAAATGGCTCTTCGATGCTAAAATGAAACGAGAAACATTTCGTAAGAAATAAGAAATGAGAAAAGTTGATGTATTAATAGTGGGAGCTGGACCTGCCGGATCTGTCTGTGGTTATTTGTTAAAGAAGGCGGGTGTATCTTGTCTTCTGATAGACCATGCCACATTCCCCCGTGATAAATTATGTGGCGGAGGCCTGACACCTAAATGCTGGAAACTGCTCGGCGAACTGATTCCCGGTATTCAGTATGAATACAACAGCATCACGAAGATCAGGTTGTTGGTGGAGAAGAACCATCGTTGTGACTTTACGACAGAGACAGAGCTTCGGCTTGTGAAGCGCAAGGAGTTCGACCATCAGTTGCTGGAGCTCTACAAGTCGATAGGTGGTGAGTTCCAACAGGGATCGTTCCTGCGTTATGATGAGCAGGACGATGGTCTGGTGGTGACGCTGAAGTCTGGTGAGCAGATAGCCTGTCGTTATCTAGTGGGGGCCGACGGCTCCACAAGTAGTGTGCGTCATTTCCTTTCTGGCAATCACGACAATGGCTTCCTGATTATGGAGCAGTATGTCGAGAAGTCACCCGACAATGCCATCGTGGTGGGTATGTCCAAGAACTATGACATGCGAGGCTACTATTACTGTTTCCCAAACAGCGAGTTCGATGCCGTGGGCTATTGCGACGAGAGTGCCACACTGGAGAAGTTCCGTCAGGTGCTGAAGGAGAAGCATATCCCCGAGACGAAGTTGCGTGGCTGTCACATCTACTTGAAGAACAACTATCCTGTGAAGGATCGTGTGATGCTCATCGGCGATGCCGGTGGTTTTGCGAACCGTGTTACCTCTGAGGGTATCAAGGCTGCTTTCGAGACAGCCCGCAATGCCGCTGAGGCTATCAAGAGCGGCCGTCCTTTCAGAGAGGTCAATGCCGCGATGTTTGAGAAAATGAAAAAGGAGGAGCGCTTTGCCCAGTTTTTCTTTAAGCCCTTCTCGGTGCACATCCTTGGCTGGCTCTGTCGTTATCCACGGGTTGTCAAGTGGTGCTTTGACCGTGCCCTCCGTCCAAGTTAGTCATCCGGATTGTTTAAAGAAGATATGAAGACAACAGAAGTATTAATCGTTGGTGCAGGCCCTGCCGGGTCTATGTGTGGCTGTCTGTTAAAGAAGGCAGGCATAGATTGCTTAATAATCGATCATGCCACTTTTCCTCGCGACAAGATCTGTGGTGGCGGCCTGAGCTCAAAGTGTTGGCATCTGCTGGAGCATCTATTGCCTGATTTCCACTATGATTTCAATCCAGTGAGTCATGTCACGCTTGATATCAACGGGAAGGGCTATTGTGAGTTTGATATTGCAGAGCCCATTCGCATCGTTGCCCGAAAGGTGTTCGATCATTCTTTATTGCAACATTATCAGTCGCTTGGCGGTGCGTTTATAAAGGGGGCATTCCAAACGGTGGAGGAATCGCCATCGCAACTCATCGTTACACTGAAGTCGGGAGAGCAGATTGCCTGTCGCTATCTGGTGGGTGCAGATGGCAGTAACAGTAGTGTCCGCCACTATCTGACTCCTGATGATGGATTTCGGGTCCTGGCTATGGAACAGTATGTGCCCAAGAGTGGACGTACCATCGATGTCGGTCTGTCTCTTTCTTATGGGAATGGAGGCTATTATTACCGCTTCCCAGGTTCCGAGTTCGATGTGGTAGGTTATGGTGATGATGAGACTACGCTAGAAAAATACCGCAGTGTGATGCGTGAAAAGGGAATTCCTGACGGCAAGGTCAGAGGAGCTTTCGTGTATTTGTCGAACGATTACCCGCTGAAGGATCATATTATCTTGATAGGTGATGCAGGCGGCTTTGCCAACCGTACTACTTGTGAAGGTCTTTATGATGCTTTCCAGACAGCTTTTAATGCCTCAAAAGCCATCACTAGCGGTCGACCATTCCGTGAGGTGAATGCACCTATTTTCAAGAAGATGATACATCAGAATAAGGTCGCCCACAGGTTATTTTCGAAGCCCAGTTTCTGGTTGTTAACCAAATTGTGCCGTTATCCAGGAATTGTCAGGTGGGTCGTTGATACCAAGATGCGCCGTGAGACCTGGACATAATGTAAAACAAGTTCGTTATGAAGAATAGATGGGTTATAGCACTTCTTTTAGTATTCACATCGTGTAGTGGTTACAATGACAATCCCGTTAAGCCTGTACAGAATCAGGATCGACAGTATTTAGAGGCCGCAATTTCAAAAGCGTTAGATGAAACCTCTAAGGATGTCCGTCTCGATGTGGGCAAGGATGTGCTGAAGAATCTGAGCACTATTGTGGCTAGCTTAGACGCGGTGGTGCTGAAGGAACTGAAATTAGCGGTCATCCAAACCGTTTTAAGCAATGCTGATGTTTTTTTCTTTGGGAATATGAGCGAGGAAGAAATAGCGGTAATCCAGAAATGTCTGGTAGATCGTTTCGGCATGACCGAGGAAGAATTCAACGAGGATGTAAAGGCTCTAGGTTTTATGAGGGTTGATGCCTATAAAGTGTTCGGCCATCTCAAGGTAACGTTCCAGGACGGAAATGTCACACTTGGTGAAAGCGACGATTTTACGGTAGAGAGCATTGATAAAGACGGGCATAGCACCAGTCTCACCATGAAGCTCAGCGACGGAAATGACGGCGTACGCATCTTTGTCGATCGCGTGTCCGACATCACCCCCATTTGTGTCCAGTTTCCCAAACAGATTGAGGTCTTGCTGAAGATGGCCGACGGCAAGGAACTAAACGGAACTTTAAGCATGAGTTCGACATCGCCTTACCAGTATATCTCGTTTAAGATTGATGATTGGCATGCAGCCGTTTCATTGACTTCCAATTTTGATGGCCATCACGACAACTACGTGCTGTCTCTCGACCATGATATTTACGATGCCCTCAATGTTGGTGCGCGTATGATCTTCGACGGTGCGGAGAAGTTCAATGTTACTGTGAAGAGTGCGCATGATTTCAAGATCAACGTTAGCAAATTGAATGATTTCAACAATCTCAGTACCTTTGCAGATTTCCTCGCCGTGTTCGATGGTGGTGTGGTTGATGAGCTTCAGGCCGTCCTTAATAATGAGATTGTCGCCAGGGGTAAGGTCAAGGATGTCACAGCCTGTATGAACGCATTGAGAGAAATTCATAATCTCGCAGGTTCCAATCCCGACTTCTACACTGTCGATACCTATACACAGCAGTTGAACGATTATCTCGACTTCAGTATCTCGCAGAAGGGGCATGCAACCAAGGCCAGAAGTAGCCTGATTACCTGCAAGGCCGATGGAGAATACCTGCCACATATTGCCCTGCAGTTCCCCAATGAGTCTGCACCTATGGCCATCTACGATCGCTTTAGTAAGAAAGATAAACAGAACTACCGGCATTTCGCCGACCAGGTTAATGCGCTTGGCAAGGAAGCCAGAAACCTGATTGGTGTCGTCCGGAATAAAATTCAAGTTGTCAAGGACTTAGAGTGATTTGGATATGAGAAAACTTGTCGTCGGATTGTTGCTGGCGTTGACGCAGACTATCGTTTCTCAAACCAAGATAGTAGTGCTGTCGGATCTCCATCTGATGGCACCGAGCTTGTTGATGAACGATGGTCCTGCCTGGAGCAGTGTGTTGGCTACTGACCGCAAGTTGCTTGACTTCAGTCAACCATTGCTTGACGAGATTGTAGCGCGTATCAAGACCATCAAGCCCAAATTGGTGCTGATAACGGGCGATCTGACGAAAGACGGTGAGACGGTAAGTCATGAGTATGTGATAAAGAAGCTCGACGAGTTGAAGGCGGCAGGTATTCCGTCGCTGGTCATCCCCGGCAACCATGATATTGACATGGGTAACGCTGCTGTGGCCTACGATGGCGACCATACCATCCCAGTGGCATCGCCTTCTCTTGAGGAGTTTGCCACGCTCTATGCCGATTATGGCTACGGCGAAGGGTCGGTGTTCGATGGCTTATCGAAGACCTATTGCTGCGAACCCGTAAACGGCCTCGTGGTTATTGGCATCAACTCAGGTAAGGATGCCAGTATTTCTACCGAAACGCTCGACTGGGTGTGTAAGCAGGCTTCAGAAGCCACGACTGCTGGCAAGAAAGTGCTCGTCATGATGCACCATGCGCTCAACCTGCATCTCGCCAATATTGAAAAGTTTTTCGGTACAGCGATGATCAATAATGCCGACGACATCCGTCAACGCCTGATCGATGCCGGTGTGAAGGTCATCCTGACGGGTCACTTCCATACCTCCGACATAGTCAAAGATTTTGACAAGAGTCTCACGAAGCCGATCTACGACATCGCAACGGGCTCACTGATATCCTACCCCTGCGACTATCGCGAACTTGCGTTCTGTAGCGACTTTTCAGAGTTGAAGGTGACCACAAGTCATATTACCAGCACGGCAGGCAATCCTGCCTTTTCTCCTGATAGTGCGAAGGTGCGCCTCCATGAGGCCGTTGTGGACCATTCGAAAGAGAGTGCATTGGCAATAGTAAGAGAAAAATACGGCGAAAAATCGGCTGCTGTAGCCGAACTGACCATTACGCCCTTGGCGAACTATGCAGCCGATGCTTTTGTCATCCATGCAGAAGGCGATGAGTATAAGGTCAATGCAGATCATATTCTTGAAAAGTTCAAGGGCGATTTAATCAACAAGCATGTGCCTGGTTGGTACGAGTTGCTCTATAGTATGCTGAAAGACCTCTCGCCTTATGGTTTCGTAGGGCGCGAGAACCAGACCGACGACCTCTCGCTTACTATCGACATGGGGCTGCCAGTACCTTCAGGCATACTGGGTGTTACCCGTCCTAATGATAGCGAACGTTGTTATGATCTCCATGGCCGGCTCTTGCAGGCTCCCCCCGTAAAGGGCCTCTATATCCAAGGGAAGAAGCTAGTGAAAAAATAACCCCCGCTTCATTCGAGGCGGGGTTATTTGTGTTATGACTGGAAAGAGTCTCTTTCGTCAATCTTGTAGGCTTTGTTGTCCTCCTTCATGTAAATCTGCAGGTCGCTGAAATAGCCAGTCTCCTGAAGTTCCTGAAGGTTCTGCTGGGCATCCTCCTCAAGCAAGTATTCCTTGGCACTTGCCAGATGGTTTGTAAACTCGAGCTTCTTTTTCTCTGTGTCGAGAACTGAAACCCACTCATCCTTTAAACGGTCTCCGATAACAAATTTCTTACTCATAGCTGTTATATTTTAATTCGTTGTTTGTTTTTTGATGTTGCAAAGGTACAAAAAATCCCAGTACGCTGTATCGCATACTGGGATTTTTTTATACGTAAACGTTTGTATAATTTACTCTCCCTTGAGGCTTCGCCTCGAGCAAACTCACGTTCGACAGTAAAAGCGAGCTTTTACTGTTCTTACTTAATCGTTTCCTTTTATAGCTGCAACGCCTGGGAGTACCTTACCCTCGATGGCCTCGAGCAGAGCGCCACCACCAGTAGAGATGTATGATACCTGATCAGCCAGACCGAACTTGTTAACACAAGCTACAGAGTCACCACCACCAATCAGAGAGAAAGCACCCTCAGCAGTAGCCTTAGCGATAGCCTCGCCAATGGCACGTGAACCAGCGGTGAAGTTGTCGCACTCGAATACGCCAGCAGGACCGTTCCACAGAATGGTCTTAGCGCCCTCGATAGCCTTGCGGAAGTCCTCCTGAGAAGCAGGACCAGCGTCAACACCCTCGAAACCAGCGGGAACCCTGTTAGCAGGGCAGTTGATGATCTCAGCACCCTCCTTAACAGTCATCGTACCGAAGTCGAGACCATTGGTAGCTGTGCAGTCAGAACCCAGAACGAGCTCTACACCGTTCTTCTTAGCCAGCTCCTCAACACCCAGAGCAACATCCAGCTTGTCGAGCTCAACGATTGAATCACCAATCTCACCGTTGTGAGCCTTAGCGAAGGTGTATGTCATACCACCGCAGAGGATGAGCTTATCAACCTTACCGAGCAGGTTCTCGATGATACCGATCTTAGAAGAAACCTTAGAACCACCCATGATGGCAACGAAAGGACGCTTGATGTTGCTGAGTACGTTGTCAACAGCCTGAACCTCCTTCTCCATCAGCAGACCCAGCATCTTGTTGTCAGCATCGAAGTAGTCAGCGATAACAGCGGTAGAAGCGTGCTTGCGGTGAGCTGTACCGAAGGCGTCCATGACGTAGCAGTCAGCGTAAGAAGCGAGCGTCTTAGCAAACTCCTTCTGGCTGGCCTTCATGGCCTTCTTAGCCTCGTCGTACTCAGGAGTACCCTTCTCAACACCTACGGGCTTACCCTCTTCCTCAGGATAGTAGCGCAGGTTCTCGAGCAACAGTGCCTCACCCATCTTCAGAGCCTTAGCAGCATCAGCAGCCTTAGCGCAATCAGGAGCAAAAGCTACGGGAACACCCAGTGCCTTCTCTACAGCCTCACGAATCTGGCCCAGAGAGAGCTTTGGATTTACCTTACCTTTGGGCTTACCCATGTGGCTCATAATGATGGTAGCACCACCATCAGCCAGAATCTTCTTCAGAGTGGGGAGGGCACCACGGATACGGGTGTCGTCAGTAATCTTACCATTCTCATCCAGGGGGACATTGAAGTCTACACGTACGATTGCCTTCTTACCGGCAAAGTTGAATTCGTTGATAGTCATAATTCTATATAATTTAAAAATGTGAAAAACTTCGTTTTAAAATGCGAGTGCAAAGATACAAATTTTTAGTGAATAGTGAATAGCGAATAGCGATTATTTAAATCTTTTTTGCGTACTGTTATTAATAATGTAAGGCTGAGTTTGCAAATATCAGCCAAACAGCGCTCTGAGCGCCTCTTCAACCTTGCGAACGGGATGCAAATGGATAGAATATTTATTCTTATCGAAGCCCTGAAGGTTGTATTTGGGAATGATCATATCGGTAAATCCCAACTTTTCAGCTTCCGCAATACGTTGCTCAATACGATTGACGGGGCGCACCTCGCCAGAGAGTCCTACCTCGCCACACATACACCAGCCGCTTTCGATTGGCGTATCTACATTCGATGATAATACAGCTGAGATCACTGAGAGGTCCATCGCCAAATCGGTTACACGCAAACCTCCTGCAATATTGATAAACACGTCTTTCTGCATCAGCTTAAAACCTACTCGTTTCTCGAGTACAGCCAGGAGCATATTCAGGCGTCGCTGGTCGAAACCAGTAGCAGAACGCTGTGGGGTGCCATAGGCAGCTGTTGATACCAGCGCCTGCGTCTCTACCAAGAAGGGTCTTACACCCTCGATGGCAGAAGATATAGCAATACCAGAGAGCCCGTCATGGTCTTGGGTGAGTAAGAGCTCTGATGGATTAGACACTTGTCGCAACCCATTTTGCTGCATCTCGTAGATACCCAGTTCTGCTGTAGAACCAAAGCGGTTCTTGATAGAGCGAAGAATACGATACATATAGTGCTGATCACCCTCAAACTGGATAACGGTATCAACAATATGCTCCAGAATCTTCGGGCCTGCAAGGGTGCCTTCTTTTGTGATATGACCAATCAGAATGACTGGTACACCACTCGTCTTCGCAAAACGAAGCAGCGACGAGGCGCACTCTCGTACTTGTGCGATAGAACCGGCACTCGACTCTACATCTTCTGTCATAATCGTCTGAATAGAGTCAATAATCACCAATTCCGGTTGTACCTCTTTAATATGGTCGAAGATGGCTTCGAGGGAGTTCTCGCATAGGATGAGGAAATGATCAGACCCCACCCCTTGCCCCTCCCCTGTAGGGGCGGGGACTACATGTTGTAGTCTATTCGCTCGCATCTTCAGCTGGTGGGCACTTTCCTCACCGCTCACGTAGAGAATCTTCTTCTCAGGCAGATTGAGCATGGTTTGTAGCGAGAGAGTAGATTTTCCGATACCAGGTTCACCACCTAATAAGACGATGCTTCCTGGTACCAATCCGCCACCAAGCACACGATTCAACTCCTCGTCATGCATGTCGATACGAGGGTCGTCGTGATTCGAAATATCACGAAGACGAAGCACTTTGTTCGTTCGAAGGGTATGACCAGCAGAGGCTGCTGCTGTGGTAGCTGCCTTTTGCTTTGTGTCGCCTGCGATGCGAATCTCTTTAAAGGTGTTCCATTGCCCACAAGCAGGGCATTTCCCTATCCACTTTGGCGACTCTTGGCCACAGTTGGAACATACGTATGCTGTTTTATCTTTTGCCATAATCGGCACAAAGGTACAAATAATAATTGAAAATTGAGAATTGAAAATTGAAAATTAAAAAAAATGTTGTAACTTTGCACGCGATATGAAGCAGATTTTTTTATTGATAGTAACCATATGTCTGGTTGTCGGATGCGGACAATCGTATGAAGAGACGAAGCGCCAGAGTCGTGCCCTGCGCCTTAAACTGATGCGTGAAGACTCTGCAGCCCTGAAGATAGCTGTCATGCCTACACTCGATTGTCTGCCTATCTTTGTAGCTGAAGAGCGTGAGCTGTTCGATACGGCTGTCGATATTCGCCTGAAGTATTTTACGGCTCAGATGGATTGCGATACAGCCATGATGCATCATCGTGTAGAGGGTATGATTACCGATCTGGTAAGGGCTGAGCGTATGAAAAGGCAGGGTGTCGATTTAGAATATCTTACGGCTACCAATGCCTATTGGGTATTGCTGAGTAATCGCCAGCAGCGAATCACTGGTCTTAAGAATCTCGAAGATAAGATGCTGGCCATGACGCGCTACTCTGTTACCGATCTCTTAGGCGAGTTGGCAGTTGACAGTGCCAAACTCAAGCCTGAACAGGTGTTCCGCATCCAAGTAAACGATGTAACCGTACGCATGAAGATGCTTGAGAATAACGAGATGGACGCCATGTGGATATCAGAGCCCCAACTGTCTCAGTTGCTCTTAGCCAAGCATCGTGTATTATTAGACACCCGTCAACTCGATTACCAGATGGGTGTGATTGCGTTTACGACTAAGGATATGCAGGACAAGAACCGCAAACGCCAGATGGAGGCTTTTAAGAAAGGCTATCGTCAGGCCTGTGATTCTATTAATCAGTTTGGCGTGCGCCACTATGTGAAGCTGCTTCGAAAGTATTATCCTATTTCAGATCAGGCAATGAACCATCTTCCTGACTCCTTAAAATTCAAGTCATCAGTAACACCTCGTGAGCAGGATATCGAGCTTGCTCAGAAATGGCTCACAAAGAAGAACTTATGATACTACACGATGGATTAAACCCAGTGCTAGAGGCACTGAAAGATAGGAACTTAGGCGAGGCCATCTCGGCCATGGAAACTTTTCTTTCCGTACATCCCCATCAGATCAATTCTGATAGACTGCACGCTATTCATACCGATTTTAAGGTCATGTCTGATTATTGGCGTCAGGGCTATAAGGATCCCCAGATAGGTTTGCTTTACGATAATCTTCTGCGTAGGATGTATGTGCTCTACGCCAACATTCAGGTTAACCATAGTGTGCGCCATTCCTCTTATCTTTCCTCTCTTTTCTTAAAGGCCCATGGCACACCCAGAGACTGGTCGCCTTTGGCCATCAAGGAAAGCCTTGAGAATGATGTGTCAGAGGGAGCCATGCTCGACTTGGAGGGGCTGGCTGAGGATGATCCTAAGCGCAACGACTTTTATAAGCGCCATTACGATTCGATGGTCGACTTGTGTGCGTATCTTATTACCAGAGATTTATGGAGCGATGGTTTTGCCTCTGCGATGGAAGATATCCTTCTTTCACCTACGGTTGATACTATCGACCAGCAATTGATCGTTGGTTGTATAACGCTCTCTTCTATCAATATGTTCGATATGGCCAAGTTCCGTGTGTTGGTACACCTTTATCAGCAGTCTACTGATGAAGACGTGCGCCAGCGAGCTTTGGTAGGATGGGTGTTCTCGCTCAATTACGAGTTGGGCAAAGCCTTCTATCAGGAAGAAGTCGACCTGATAAAGCAACTCGCGGAAGATGAGCAATGCCAGCAGGAATTGGTACAGATGCAAAAGCAGATGATCTTCTGTCTGAATGCTGAGAAAGACAATCAGACGATTCAAAAGGAGATTATTCCCGATTTGTTGCGCCATCAGGGCTATGAGATGACGCCTAACGGACTGATACAGAAAGAAGAAGACCCTCTGCAAGATATTCTGAATGGCGACGAACAGGAAAAGCGTGAAGAGCAGATTGAGGCCCAGATCAACCGCATGAATGACATGATTAGTCAGGGCGTAGATATTTACTATTCAGGCTTTACATACCTGAAGAGCTATCCTTTCTTCCAGGAGCTTACCAATTGGTTTGTGCCCTTTTATGAAAACCATCCAGGTATCATTCAGGCAAGGATAAAATTCAAGGGATCCCGATTCATGCAGGCTGTCATTAATAATAGTACCTTCTGCAATAGCGACAAGTATTCATTTGTGATGTCGTTCTTGAAGGTGTTAGACCAGCTGCCTGAAAGTGTGCGCAATGTCGTGCTAAAAGACGGTATCATGGATAATATGGCTGTCGATTCTACATCGCCTACTTATATCCGCAGAATGTACCTGCAAGACTGGTATCGTTTCAGCAAATTGTTCAGGGAGCGCAATGAGTTCCCCAATCCTTTCGATACGAGTACCAGGTCTTATTTGTTCTTTGCCTCTCATTTGTTTAAATACACCTCTTTAGAGACGAAGTTCAATGAGGTAACAGCTTTCTTGCTGAAGAAGAAGCGCGATGAGGATGCCGCTTCGCTCATAAATAATTATAGTGAGGATCATTATGATTACCAATATTTCATGATGTGTGGCTATTTGAATTTCCTTCCTCACCGCCACTATGCAGAGGCCTTAAAGTTGAGGCCTGACGATGAACGTGCGTTGTCTGGTCTTGCCAGGACTAAGTTTGCTTCGAAGTACTACGAAGATTCGCTCAGCTTGTATCGTCAGCTCGTAGCCATGAAGCCCGAGTCCAAGTCTTATCTCTTGAACCTCGCTGTATGTCTTACCAATCTTAAACAGTATGACGAGGCAGAGCAACATCTTTTCCGTTTGAATTACGAGAATCCTGATGATGCCATCATTAAACGTTACTTGGCCTGGACTCTGACTTGCGATGATAAATACGAGCAGGCAGAAAATCTCTATCAGCAGTTGCTGTCAGAGGAGGAAGTCTATGCTGATGATTTGCGTCGTTATGGCTATTGCTTGTGGTTTAGTGGTAAGGTTGGCGAGGCTATCGATTGTTTCCGTCGCTATCTGAAAGAGTCTGACGATAAGATGTTTATAGTTATCTCAAACGAGCGCGAGCTACTTTTGTCGAAGGGCATTACTGAGCCCGAGATGAAGATGATGCTCGCTTCAGTTTAACCCAGTCTTTCAGCCAGTTTAAACTTAGTGGGATACCTACGCCAGCTATGGTGTAGAGTACCCAGAACCAGTCTTGCTGCGAGTATTCATGTATCACCATGTGGCAACCTATCTGGTGGATATCAAGTCCGTAATACCATATCTTCACCAGGCTTACCACCTTGTAAGCCACGATGTGGAAGATAAAGATGTAGAGCGTGTGGTCGCCCGTATATACCAGAAATCGTTTCAGTTTGCTCTCATGTTTATTCAGCCACGTACTGATGTTGTACGTCATCAGGAATCCCAAGAGTGCAGGTACAGGTAACGACAGGAATTGCGTATAGGTAGAGCGCCAATTCATGTTGGCTGTAAGATACTTCGAAAAGAGGAATACGATGATGGCGCATAAGAGGGTAGTGGGGATAGAGACGGGATAAGCAGCCATCCATTTCTGATAGCGGTCTACAAACTGCCTGAAGATAAAGCCACAACCAAAGAAGAAACACCCCATCATGTCGCGATAACCACCCTGTACCAGATTAATCACCTTCAATCCCTCGTACGTTTTCCATCCGCAGAGCAGCAGTAGTAAGATGCAGATAAGGTAGGGAATAAATTTCCCAACCCTCTTGGGCAGGGCGTAATCCATCACCTTATATATAATAAGGTATAGGATGCTGGCAACGAACAACCCTCTGAAAAACCAGAAGGCCCCACACAGGAATGCATCATAACCACCCATCGCTGTAACGATGTTCCATAGGTTTTGTTGTATCTGGTGCCAGGAGTAGGGGTGGGTTACACCTCCTGCTTCGTTACCAAAGCGTTCGTTAAGTACCCCTATATCAAACATCCAGTTATGGATAATCAAGAAGAATACCGACCATTTTACCATGGGCCAGTAGAGTCCCTTGATACGTTTCTTCACGAATGTCGCTTCATCGTTCAGGTATTTCAGCGAGAAGAAATAGCCAGCCGTGATAAAGAAGAGGGGCATGTGGAATTCAAAGATGAATTTGCAGAGCCAGCCTGGTGCTTCAGCATGGGCTATCACCATGAGGATGATAGCAATGCCTTTGCTGATGGATATGGTCGTGTCGCGATTCATGGACTATATTAAGAAAGCAAACAGGTGTCCGAACCAACCTTTGAATTTTACCCAGCCAGTACGGGTTTTCTTCCATTCCTCCTCAGTCATGAAGTCGCTTTGCTTCAGGTCCTCTAGGAACTTGTCCTCCAATTGACGTGTGGTCTCTGGGTCGATGATGATGGCGTTGATCTCGTAGTCATATCGCATACCACGGGCATCCAGATTCGCACTGCCCACCGTGCAGAATTTTCCGTCTACCATCATAATCTTCGAGTGGTGGAATCCTGGTCGGTAGCGCCAGATACGTGCCCCATGTTTCCACAGTTGGTACACATTACGAAGCACGATTTCCGGCATCAGGGGCTCGTCGTATTTCGCAGAGATGAGGATATCCAGCTTCACCCCACGATCAGCACAACGTTTCAGCGCCTTCTTGAGGGATGGCGTCAGCGAAAAGTAGGGATTGATAATCTTCACAGAGTCCTTGGCACAGTCGAGTGCATTCACATAGAAAGTGCGCATGGATTTTGTCATAGTACGTGGTTCGCGGTTCGCGATGCCAATCATCTTCTGTCCAGCTGCTTCCGCTTGAAAATACTTCGGGTCTGTCAATTCTTCCTTGGTGACCTTTTTCCACATTCGTAAAAAAATACGCTGTAGTTCATTCACAACGGGACCTTCGATACGGCAATGCATATCACGCCATTCGCCCACCTGTTCTGTTCCTACCAGATAATAGTCGGCTACGTTCATGCCTCCCGTATAACCTATCTTGCCGTCTATCACTACGATCTTGCGATGGTCGCGAGGCCAGATATGGTTGATCCAAGGAAAACGGATGGGGTCGAACTCGTAGATATCGATACCGTCTTCGTGCAGGGCTTTCAGGTGATTTTTCTTCAAGGGCTTGTTATTCGAGTCGTTGCCAAACCCGTCGAAGAGCGCCCTAACCTCTACACCCTCCTTGCGTTTCTCACGCAGGATGTCGAACAGTAGCGAGGCGATAGAGTCGTTTCTGAAGTTGAAATACTCCAGATGGACGCTACTTTTGGCTTGGCGGATATCCTCAAACAGATGGTCGAACTTCTCATAGCCCGACATCAGCAGTTTCACACTGTTCTCGTGTGTAAACTCCATGCCATGTTCACGCATTTTGCTTACAATCATAGAGTCGCTCTGGGCTAGAGCGACACTGATTGATAAATGAAAAAGGATAAATAATATACCTATCAGCTTTCTCATCTTCTGTGTTGTAGTCTGTATTCGAGTGGTGTCATGCCAAACTTCTCCTTAAAGATATTGATGAAGTTTTCGGCTGTTAAGAATCCGATATTTGTAGCAAGCTCACTCATGTTAATATTGGTACGCTTCAGTAGGATACAAGCATGCTTCAGTCGCATATCGCGCACGAGTTCTGCTGGCGTCTTGTTTGTCAGCGTACGAATACGATGGAAGAACGGCACGCGACCCATACCCATGGCACTGGCCATCTCTTCGAGGCTGATCTGTCCACGGCTCATGTTCTGCATCACGTATTGCTCAATGTTCTTCAGCAACTGCTGGTCCATCTGGTCAAGCATCGTGTAGTCGCCAGCTTGCTCGCTCTGTTCCGTTTCCGGTATGATACCCTCAGGCAGATTGCTGCCTCCGCGGGTCATTGGCGTCTGCTTTGTAATCGTTGTGTCTACCAGATTCATGGGGTCGTCGGCAGAAATCTCCGTATCTGTGTCAATGCTCAGATTTTCCAGACCCATGGTCTCAGTAGCTGTGGTCATACTGGTGTTGCGATCCTCCAGCATACGCGTCTCAGCGCCCTCAATGAGGTTCGTGCTACTGATAGCGCCCAGACCCAGCGTCTGGTTAATGCGCATGGTAGCCTCTTGCATATTGAAAGGCTTAGCCAGATAGTCATCAGCCGAGAGGGTGATGTTCTTAGCACGCATGTCTTGTGGCGTCAGCACACCATCCGTCATCAGGATAAACTTTATATCCTGCGTGTTGTAGCTGGTCTTCAACTGGTTACATAAGTCACTACCCGACATACCAGGCATGTCTTGCTTACAGATCACACAATCGCATTTCATCTGATCCAAATCATCCGATGCTTTCTGAATATCGTCGTAGATGTGGAAGTCGTAAACATACTGCAGTCTTGCCGCAGCAAACTTCAGGAAGTCTTTGTTATCGTCAATCATCACGACTACAAACTTCGCTGTAGGCGAATCCAGGGCCGCACGTGAACGTGTCGATTCTGCCGTCATCTGCTCGCCGCCAATCTCTGGCAGTTCGATTTCGCCCTTGGCGTTTATCTCCAGTCTGTCTTGGATGGTGTTCTTTGCCTTCTCTACAGGATTCTCCAGATTCATCTGCATATCCGCTACACGCGTGATAATCGTCAACATCTGCGAGTGGAGGGCATTCAGCTGCTCCTTCTCTTCGAGCGATTTCTCCTTCTCTACCAGATTTCCGATAATAGAGGTCATACGTGCCATGGGTTGTCTCAGGTCGTCGCTAGCCGCCTTGATCTCTTCGCGCTGAAGCTTCAACTCTCTGATCACAGCCTCCTTACGGTTCTTAATAGCCTTTACCTGTTTGAAACCGATACGCCAGAAGTAAATCAGTACAGCCAGAATGATGACGTAAGCCACGATCATCCACCACGACAGGAGCCAGTGGCGCTCAACGGTGATGTCGAGTATACGCTCCTGGTTGCTCACAGCACCCTCCGCACTTACTGCTTTTACGTGCAGTCTGTAGTTGCCGCTGCCTAGGTCGTTAAAGGTCACGCTATGTGTCAGGGCGTTACCAGGTCGCCAGTCTTCGTCCAGCCCTTCCATCCAGTACATAAACTGCAGGCGCTCACTCTGGTTATAGTTACCAGCAGCAAACTTGATGGTAAAGGTGTTCTGGTTATGGTTCAGCACGAGTTTACTCGTTTCGTTGAGTGCTTGCGTCAGAATCACACGTTGATGGTATTCATGACCTGCCAGAATCTCTTCCTCACCGATATAGAGCTGAGTCAGCATTACGCGAGGCAGTGCTTGCTTGTCGCCTTTTTCTCGCTGTAATACCCAGTTTACGCCATAGAGTCCACCCAACAGAACGTCACCGTCCTCCTTTGTTAAGATAGAACCTCTGTTAAACTCATTGCTCTGTAGTCCGTCGGCTGTCGAGTAGTTGTACATACCGAAGTTAAAACCTTGATGGTTACGCTGTACAACGATACGACATACGCCCTTACTTGTGGTTACCCAGATGTTATGGTTCTTATCCTCTGCGATACCACAGATGTTATTGTTACACAAGCCCTGCTTTTCTGTCAGGTAGTCTACGTGGTCTGTTTCCGTGTTCAGGATGTTCAGTCCTTCACGTGTACCTACCCAAATCAGGCCGTTCGAATCTTGGTAAACGTCTGTGATGTAATTGTTGGTGAAGGGCTCTACGTTAGTGCTGTTACCCGTTATCACCTTTTTCTCGGTGGTCGACAGGTTCAGCTGTATCAGACCCTCGCCAGTACCTATCAGCAACTCGTTGCCTGAGCCCTGATGGTTGTAGTAAAGACTGGTAATATTGTTGGTAGACAGTTTTCCGTTTTCTTTCGTGTACGACGAGAACGAGTTCATGCGGGGGTTATATACCTGCAGTCCGCCATTGGTAGCCACCCATAGGTTACCTATCTTATCCGTACAGAGGTCGTTGATATGGTCATCGATGATTTTCGCTTCCGCACTGTCTTTGGTTACCGAGTAGATATACGATGAGCCGTTCTTGATGCGCGTCAGTCCGTTACGCTTCGAACCTACCCAGAGGCTGCCGTCGGGCGTGAATTCCATACACGACACCTTCATGCTGCCTAGTTGTCCGCTATAGCCAATGATACCCTTATCACTGGTACCATACCAGATATTCCCTGCTGTATCCTGCGCCATCGCAGTGATGTCGCCTATCAGGTTAGAGCCGAAACGGTAGATGTATTTGCCGCTATAGGCCACGCCCGATTTCTCAGTGCCTACCCAGAGCAGGTCGGTATCGTCTACGTAAACACTCTGAATGCTGATAACATCCTGTACCCATTGGCTTTCGTTGATGTTACGGGGACTCACGTTTTCTATCTCGTGGGTTTTTACGTCCATGCGTAAGAGTCCCAGCTGGTCAGAGCCTATCCAAATGTTGCCCTTGCTGTCGCCAGCCATGCCGTTGATATTACGGTCAACGCCTACGTTTGTCAGTCCCAGATGCGCACCGATAGAGGTATCCCAGAAGCCATTCGCCCTGTTATACATGCTGAGCGTACCCTGACCATAGAGCCAGATGTTATCCAGCTTGTCTGCAAAGACTCTTAACGATTTCGTGCGATGGTTCTCCAAAAGCGGATGGTTTTCCGAAACCCACACCGTATGCTGCTGGTGCATCACGTCGCAACAAGCGATACGTCCATTGTCATAGACAATCAGCGCACCGTCGTTACACTCGCCAAAGCTTACCACCTGACCCTGTGGCACACCTCTGTCATCGTCGGTATAGCCAAATTCGTAGAGTAGCTGTTGCTGTTGATTATAGCAAACGACGCCTTTATTCGGAATGGCGCCCCAGAGATTCTTGTGCTGGTCTACATATACGAGCGAGGGAATGGTTTCGATACCCATCCTGCTGAATCTCTGTTTCATGTCGCGCTCGAAAGTCTCTGTCTGTGGGTGATACACACAGTAGCCCGAAGCCGTTTGTATCAGCAGATTGCCATCCAGTGTTTCTTGGATGGTATAGATATAACTGTCGCTGAGCGACGAACCGTTTTGTGAGTCACTTTGGAAGTTACGGAAGGTATAGCCATCGTAGCGATAGAGTCCTGCAGGTGTACCAAACCATACGTATCCTCTGGAGTCTTTCAGAATACAGTTTACCTGGCTCGATGTCAGTCCTTCACGTGCGTCGAGGGTTTTAAATAGATAGTCAGCCAATGCCGCCATCGGCAGGGCCAGCATCAATACAATCAACAGTTTCTTTATCTTCATGTCGTTATATCATGCAAGAGTAGTGGTCAACCACGCCAAGCAGATGCTGCTCGTCGTCAGTCACCAATACTGAGTGTACCTTATATTTGTTCATGATCCTTTGGATCTCAGTAATTTTCGTTTCGGGCTTTACCGTTTTCGGTGTGCGCGTCATGATGTCGCTTACCGTGCGGTCAAAGAACTGTGCTTGCCATTTCTCCATGGCGCGACGGATGTCACCATCGGTAATCAGACCTACGATCTTGTCGTCAACCTCAGCGATACCCAGTCCCAGTTTGCCTTTGCTTACCAGGATGATGGCCTCGCCCAGATGCATGTCGGGTGGCAGTACGGGCAGGTCTTCTTTAAACATCACGTCTTGAGCCGTTGTCAGCAGTCGCTTACCCAGTTCGCCTCCAGGGTGGAATTGTGCAAAGTCGCGAGGCTGGAAGTTGCGCTTCTCTATGAGTGCGATTGCCAGTGCGTCGCCCATGGCCAGTTGCGCCATCGTCGAACTGGTAGGAGCCAGATTCAGCGGACAGGCCTCTTTCTCTACTGATACATTCAGGTGACATGTAGAGTACTTTGCCAAGAGCGATTGCGGATTGCCGCTCATGCCGATAATAGGTATCTGCATGTGGAGCACCATGGGGATAAAGCGCAGTAGCTCGTCCGTCTGTCCTGAGTTCGAGATGGCCAGTACCACGTCGTCGGGCGTCATCACACCCAGGTCGCCATGGTAAACGTCCAGCGGATTGATGAAGAACGAAGGCGTACCCGTGCTCGAGAAGGTCGCAGCGATCTTCGCACCGATATGGCCACTTTTGCCCACACCCGTTACGATCACCTTTCCCTTACAGTCATAAATCAGTCGTACAGCCTCGTTAAAACTGTCCGTCAGCTGAGGTATCAGTCCTAAAACAGCCTCCGCCTCGTCCTTTATGCATTGTATGGCGTATTCTTTCGCTTCTTTCACTTCCCTATCAACTATAATCTATCAACTATCAACTAGCTTAGAAACCAGATCCTCTAATTTCTCTAGCTCCAGCATATTTGCTGCATCACTTAGTCCCTTATCCGGTTCAGGGTGTACCTCAAAGAAGTAACCCGTTGCGCCGAAAGCCTTGGCAGCGAGCGCCATCTGTGGTACGAATCTGCGATCGCCACCCGTCTTGCCGTTAGCCCCGCCAGGGCGCTGAACACTGTGCGTACAGTCCATAATCACCGTTGGCACCAGCTCCAGCATATCGGGTATGTTTCTAAAGTCTACTACCAGGTTGTTATACCCCATCATATTACCACGCTCCGTAAGCCAAACCTCTTTTGCACCCGCTTCCTGCGCTTTGTTTACAGGGTATTGCATGTCCTTGCCCGATAAGAACTGCGCCTTCTTGATGTTGACGATGCGGCCCGTCTTGGCAGCAGCGGTAATCAGGTCAGTCTGGCGACAGAGAAAGGCCGGAATCTGAATCACGTCGCATACCTTGCCTACAGGTTCCGCCTGCCACGATTCGTGGATATCCGTCAGAATACGCAGGCCGTAAGTTTGTTTGATGTCGCTCAACATCTGCAGACCCTTATCGATGCCAGGGCCTCTAAACGAGTGGATAGAGGTGCGATTGGCCTTATCAAACGAGGCTTTGAAAATGATGTCAGTACCCAGTTTGGTGTTGATTTCCACCAACTTACGTGCCACTGTGTCGAGCAGTTCAGCCGACTCAATGACACATGGCCCAGCTATGATAGTAGTCTTACGCTTCATTTTGATTCTGCAAAAATACGCAATTTCTTCAAATCCACCAAATTTTCTTTAGAAAATCTATTGTTTGATATGTACATCCTGCTGTGGGAATGGAATCTCGATGCTGTTCTGGTTCAGCGTGTCGTATACACATTTCAGTACATCGCTTATGACGTACGACTTCTTAGGCGCATCCGCCCAAACGAAGAGGTTGAAGTTTACGCTCGAATCACCCATTCCCGATACCACACATTTTATCTGTTTTTTGTTGTCTATCCACTTGTGGTGCATGCCATTCAGTGCCGTTTCTATCACCTCTGTTACCTGTTTCAAGTTCGAGCCGTAAGCCACACCGAAGGGCACTACTGCCAGCACGTAACCATGATTTCTCGTCAGGTTCTTATAGTTCTTGGCAAAGAGCTGTGCGTTCTGGAAGGTAATCACCTCGCCATAGAGCGACTCGATCACCGTCGAAGTATAGCTAATGCTCATCACCTTACCCATACGTCCGTCGAGCTCTATCCAGTCACCCACCTTGATGCGTCCTGCCATCAGCGTCGCACCGTAGTAGATGTTCTCGATGATATCTTTCGAGGCGAAACCGATACCGGTAGAGAGACCTCCCGAGATAGCCAGCAGCCAAGCCACGCTGATATGCAGTATCGAGAGCGATATCATCAGCCAGATGCCCCATACCAGAACCTGAATCACGTTTTTACCCATTACTTCGCGCGAAGAAGCCGTTGTGGGGTCGCTTATCTCGTAATGTATACGCAGCAGAGCCAGTGTCGTCTTGGTGATATAGCGGAACACGAACCACATGGTGGTGACCATCGCCAGCTTCAGGATGGATACCTGCAGGTTCTCCAGGTCGATAAAGTTGTATTTAAAGATTTTCCAGCACAGCTCGTTCAGGTTAAACACCTTTGCGGCCCAGTAGATACTCAGCATGATAGAGCAAACGCTCAGTACCGGCATCACCACCTTTTCTACGAAGTTATATGCCCATGTCTGCGTAATCGGCTTTTCGTTCAGTCGCTTTTTCTTCGCATACAGCTCCAGGTATCGGCTGACGCAGGTAATGGTCAGGATACACGTCAGCTGCATAATCCACCATATCAGTAACTGCACGGCCAACAGCGTGTAGCCGCCCCAGGAGCAACCTACCGAGGCGATGAATACCACCAGCGACACGTATGTGTAGAAGATGTCCGAGCGGGGTATGTTCCGATTGTGCTTGCGGATGACCCACCACTGCCATACGGCTACTACCAGCAGTACCAGAGGCAGCAACAAGTTTACCACCTCGCTTGGAATCAGGATGATACGGAAGCCTATCACGATGAATCCCAGTATGATGAGCGGTGCGTAGATGCTGAAGGCCGATCGTATCTGGTCGCTCTTTACGCGCAGCAGTATCGAGAGCAGGATGACGGCCAGCAGCCAGGCGAACTCTACCAGCAGGTTCGAGGCCATAATTACGAAGTTCTGCGATGTTTTGCTTAGCAATATGCCTTGTATCAGAGCGAAAGTAATGGTCGTAGTGGCCATAATGATGGCACTCTGTTTCTTCTTAAAGTCCTCCGTTTTAAAGCGTCTGGGCAATATGAACCTGAAGAACAGCTGATTCAGTACAATGGCGATGAAAATGTAAATGGCGATGGCCACAAAAAGTCCGAATACCATCATCGAGCTCCATTGCGACTGGTCGTTGGCATCGATGGTATATTTCTGTTTTACCGCTTCTACGATCGAGCTCCAGCGTCGGCCCAGATTGCTCAGCAGGGTAGGGTAGCTCTCGCTGCCGTTTATGAAGATGCTTTGCTGAATATCCCTGTAGCGCTGCTGGGCGTAATCGTTCAGTTCACTCAGTCGCTGCTGCGTCTGGTTATAATAATGCATATTACGCCTTAGCTGATAGTCGCCTTCAGCCAGCATCGCCCGTATATTCTTGGCCAGCGCCAGGCACGAGTCGCGCCGCTGCTGTCCGTATTTCGTCGTCATCATTGTGGGGATGGCGTCCAGTCGCTTTACCAGGCTGTCGTAGCGCGCTAGGTCTCGCGCGTTTTTCTCGAGAAACGTTGTAAAAGGAATCTGTCTTTTGTTAAAGTCCTTATGCAGTTTGGTAGCCTCGTTACAGGCGTATGTCAGGTTAAACACGTTTTCCTGCTTTTGCGAGTAGAGCATCAGCGCGTTCTGGTCAGCCTGCTTCATCGTGAGCAGCAGTTGTGTAATCAACTGTTTCGTGCGCGCCTTTCTCGCTGCCGTTCTGGCTGTCAGCTCGTTGTTGTATTGCTCCAACTCCGCCTGCAGAATCATGAGCGTCTGCTCCAGGTCTTTCTCCTTCAGCACGGCGCCTGCCTCTACTGCAAACCCTACTATGATAACGAGCAAAAGTAATAATCGTTTCATCGTCTTTTCCTAATTTTGCACAAAAGCCCCGTAGAAACTACTCTACGGGGCTCATTTGTGTTTACTTACACTTGATATCCTTAAACTGCCAGAAGGTGGAAGGTTCGATGAAGTCGAACTCCTTGGCCTCCTCAGGCAGAGGTTCGAAAATCAGGGCGAAGCGCAGTTTCTGACCTGGCCAGGGAATCTTGATAGATGCAGGAGCCATCACGATGTTCTCCACACCCACCAATTGCTTCTTGCCTCCCTTGTTGCCTTTGATATAAGCCTGGCCCTTGACGTTCCAGCCGCCGTTAACGCTTCCAGCCACAACCTCCAACTCGAGGCGTGTCTCCGTATCAGAGCAGGCTACGCGCAAAATCTTGGTGTTGGTAGTCTTCTTGTTGACATACACCGGGTTTTCGCGAACATATCTATATTTAGAATAGTCAGCGAGCGTCACCTTATCATTGTTCAGGATGCTGGGACCGTCTTCCGTGCGACCTGCCTTCACGTAGAGCTCGTTAATCTTACGGGTAATCTGCTGCTGGTCGGTATAACCGTAGGAGCAATTCAGCCTGGCAGCCTCCTCATACTTGGCGAGGGCGTCCTCCCACTGCTCGCCCCCTTCATAGTCCTTAGCACTTTCCATGGCTTCCTTGAAGCTCTGTTCATACTGTGCCTTCTCCTGGGCTTGGATCTCCATCTGCTTCTTGCGCTCGGCTGATTCGATACTTTTGTTGATAGCACCAAACACACCACTGATTGCGCTGCTGGTATTCCACGAATTCCACTGTGCCTTTGCTGGCATCACTGCGGCCAGACCCAAGGCTAAAATCATCAGATTCTTTTTCATATCATTAATTATTTATTTGCGTAAACGAAACACGCTGCAAAAATACTGTTTTTTTTCGAATTGACCAACGATTTATCCAATTTTTTTTAGACCTAGGCTCAGCACGCACCCTTGTTGGGTCTAAATTCCCTTACAGCTTTCGCGCTCCCTACCGCTTACTGATCGATTGGCGCATCGTTGAAGTAGCCGCCTCCTTTGTCATCGCCACCCTGGTTCTCATTATAATTTGTTTTTTTTGTTTGTTAATTAATTTGTCAGTTCTCTCAATGTCGCCTGTTTAGTGGCTATAAGCTAGCTATTAATGCTCACAATTGCTACTATTAATGCGTGCAATTTCTAGAATTAATTCTCGCAATTTTTACATTTAATCACCGCTGTCACCACCTTTATCATTTGACACTGCAAAGGTACGAAAAATATCAATGCAAAACAAGCATTTATCGGTTTTATCTCAGATTTATTTGAAATGTTAAAAAATGGATTTTCCAAAACGCGGCATGCGGCAGTGCGGCACATGTATGTCTTTTCCTAATTTCGGTTGACAGTTTTTTGCTAATTTCCTGATGTGGTTGACAGTCGTTTTACTGAACATGTTGACAACCTTCCTGACATCTGATAGAATACTCGAAAGAGATTAAGTAGAATTATGATGAGCTCTTTATCGAGAAAAACAGGTATGGGCGCTATTGGGTACACTTTGCCGTGCGCCCCAAGGAGAATCGCAGGAAGATTGGCTTCTTGAATGGGTAAGTGCCTATTTTTACAATAACACTCCCTTGTCGAGACTTTTAAACATCTCGAGCAGCTGTGCGCCGCGATCTTTTACGCGGTTTACTTCTGACTTAAACCTTTCGGGTATCTCAGTACCAGTGTACACCTCTTTGCCTTCATGGTTTTTGGCATTGAAGCGCAATAGTTGTTTGCCATCGAACCATAGGCGCAACTCGAATGGGTACATATCGCTATGCTCCACATCGGGCGTCTTGGCATAGACGAACAGCAGATGGCCCTGTCCGTCGTACAGATACTCCTCGTAAAACTCGCGTGCGGCATAGTTGTACTTGCTGGTTGCAAAACTGAGGTATCGTGGTGGATAGATGACATCGTCGCCATCCTCCAGATAGCCATACCACAGGCGGATGCGTTCATTGTGTCCGCCTGTGCCTGGTAGGTTCTGATACACGTCGAGGTCGATGTACTCCTTGGGCAGCATCGTCTCGCCGTCCTTGTCGGGCGTCATCTGCTGTATCACCTCGTGTATAGCGTTATAGCGTTCACGTATACTCTGCGCAGTCTGTTGTGCCATGACAGATGTTGCTATCAAGTATATAGATAATGTAATAAATATTCTATGTATCATACAACTTTATTTGGCCTTGTAAATGAGGAAAGTGAAGACGATGATGACCACGAACAAAAGGCCAACAACAGCCAGGATGGGTACGGCTGATGGCGCACCATGGGCGCCTAAAACCAGCGACATGTAGCCGATAGAGGCGGTGAGTGCCAGCAAAATCAGTCCCATTATGCGAAGCATCCGAATAGCTAATTCGTATTGGTGGGGTGTCGTGATTTGGGTGGGCATATTGATTTTGTGAGGGAAATAGGCGCACACCATCATGCTGGCAGCCGCTATGGTGGTAATGATCGTAGGGATCAGAATGCCAAACTTAGAGCCATAGCTGTTAGGACGACCTGCTGCATCAAAATGGGTTGGCACAATATCTGGCGCCTTCTGCAAGGCAATGATGATAAATACCCATACGGCAATGAGTAGCACAAGGAACGCAAATTCGAAGATGGTGCCTTCGAGTGTTCTGTTTACTTTAATCTTCTTTGGTTTCATTTTCTTTCTTCTTTTTTGGTAGACGTTTGGCTTTGCGCAGGGCCTCAGTGATGATCCACTGCAGCTGGCCATTGGTACTGCGGAACTCGTCCGCAGCCCAGGCCTCTATCGCGTCCATCGTGTCGCTGTCGACACGCAGGATAAAACTCTTCGTGGATTTAGCCATAGATTAATGATTCAACGTACCTGTATTGACTACTGGCTGTGCGTTATCATCGCCGCAGAGTACAACGAGCAGATTGCTCACCATGGCAGCCTTCTTGTCGTCGTCGAGTTCAACAATCTCCTCGCTTGAGAGCTTGTCGAGGGCCATCTTTACCATCGATACAGCACCTTCTACTATCTTCTCGCGAGCCGTGATGATGGCACTGGCCTGCTGGCGGCGCAGCATGACAGCGGCAATCTCAGGGGCATAAGCCAGATAGTTGATGCGAGCCTCGACTACTTCGATACCTGCCAAAGCCAGACGCTCGTCGAGCTTCTGCTCTAACTGTTCGTTAATTTCATCAGCACTCGAACGCAGTGTGGGCTCACCTGTCTTAGTGTCCTCGTCATCGTAGGCATACTGACCAGCTACCTGGCGCAGGGCTGCATCGCTCTGTACACGCACAAAGTTCTCGAGGGCATTCATCAGTCCCTTGGTATCAGCACCAACGGTATTAGGTGCTGCAGCCATGGTCTGTGTATCCACCTCGAACAGGGCTTTATAGGTATCCTTCAGCTTCCAAACCAATACCAAACCAATCATTACAGGGTTACCCGTCTTGTCGTTCACCTTGATAGGTTCTGCATCGAGGTTGCGGGCACGAAGCGAAACTTTCTTGGTGCCATAAAAGGGGTTGATCCAATAGAAACCTGTCTGGGCGAAGGTTCCGGCATACTTTCCAAACCATGTGGTGACGCGCGCTTCGTTGGGTTCCAACTGCATGTGGCCGCACCACATTATTATATTAACGATAATCATCAGTCCGCAGAACCCGAGCATCCAACCGCCCTGTGCGCCATCAGTAGCGTCGAGGTCGATGATGCTAAGCACAATACCACAAATTGTCAGGATAGCAACTGCGATGTTTACAAACAACATCAGGAATCCGTTTAATACTGAGCCTTTGAACTCAAATTCTTGCGTCCCTTCGGTAGCAAGCGACTTGTCGATTACTTTTGTTTCCATCATTTTAATGTTTAATGTTTAACGTTTAATCCATTTTGATATCATTTTGATATCGCAAAGATATGAACTATTTTTGAATCTGCAATGGATTTGCCTGTCGATTTAAGCATAATTAACTTTTTGTTTCCAAACAGGTGACAACAAAAAGTGCTGAATATTGCTAAATTATTCGTACCTTTGCAGCGCAAAAAACAACTTAAATGAATAATTAGAATGAAACGTATTTTTTCAATTCTCTTTTCGGTGATGGCGACGATGGCGCTGTCGGCTCAGATTATTGGGCATAACATCGTGGTAACCGTAGAACCTGATCATCAGGACTGGACTTATAAATTAGGCGAAAAAGCAGAGTTTACGATTGAGGTGCGGAAGTCGGGCACGCTGATGAACGACGTAAAGGTAGACTATGCTGCAGGCCCCGAGATGTATCAGGACATTAAAAAGACGACAACGTTAAAGGACGGTAGACTGAAACTGACGGGTAAGTTGACGAAACCGGGCTTTTATCGTGTAGACGTAACAGCCCACGTAGATGGGAAAGACTATAAAGGGGCTTGTGGAGCGGCTTTCGCACCTGAGCAACTGCAACCCTCAACGGTGATGCCAAACGACTTTAGTGCGTTCTGGCAGAATGCCATTAACGAGGCGCGCAAAACGCCACTGAACCCTACGAAACGACTGTTGCCAGAGCGCTGCACGAAGGATGTAAACGTCTACGAGGTATCGTTTAATAACATACAGCCTAACTATCGTACGTATGGTATTCTGGCTGTGCCCGTCAAAGAGGGTCAATATCCTGTGCTGCTGCGTGTGCCTGGGGCTGGTGTGCGTCCTTATGGTGGCGATATCTATACGGCTGAGCAGGGCGCCATCACGCTCGAAATAGGTATTCATGGCATACCAGTAACCATGGAGCAGAAGGTGTACGACAACGTGTTTAACGGTGCACTGATGGGCTATTGGGAGTTTAATATGGATAATCGCGATAAACATTACTATAAGCGCGTGATTCTGGGTTGTATCCGTGCGCTTGACTATCTGGCTGAATATACGCCCTGGAACGGACAGGAGATGGGTGTAACGGGGTCGAGCCAAGGTGGCTTCCTCACGCTGGCTACGGCTGCGCTCGACAAGCGCATCACCTTCTATGCACCCGTTCATGCTGCTCTTTGCGACCATACGAACTTTCAGAACGGTGCTGCTTGCGGATGGCCTCACTACTTCTATTGGAACAAAGGCAAGGGACAGGAGAAGCAGATAGAGGTGAGCCGTTATTACGACGGTGTAAACTTTGCACGACTGATTACAGACCAGCAGAGGGGTTGGTTCTCGTTTGGCTATAACGACGATGTCGTACCGCCTACCACGGCTTGGGCGACTTATAATACGGTAAAAGGTCCGAAAGAGATTTCGCCTTATCAGGCTACTTGGCACTTCTGGTTCCAGGAGCAGTGGGACGAGTGGGAGGCTTGGCTGCTGGAGAGGTTAAACATTAAACATTAAACATTAAATTTCAGAGGCATTAAATTTCAGAAACATTATATGGCAAGTTTAAAAGAAAAAATCGGGTACGCCTTGGGCGATGCAGCTGCTGGAGGTATCACGTGGAAGATCATGTCGATAGCCTTCCCGCTGTTTTTTACAAATGTGTTTGGACTGACGTTTGCTGATGCGGCCACGCTGATGCTGATAGCGAGAATGTTTGACGTGGTGACTGACCCGCTGATGGGCTCGTTGGCAGACCGCACGCAGAGCAAATGGGGTACGTATCGCCCCTGGTTGATATTCGGCGCCATTCCCTTCGGACTGATCTTCGCCCTCTTGCTCTATACGCCTGACTTCGGACCTGTAGGCAAGCGCATCTGGGCATACAGCCTCTATCTGCTGATGATGGCGATGTACACGGCAGTAAACGTGCCTTACGGCTCGCTGCTGGGTGTGATGACGGATGATGACAACGAGAAAAACCAATTCTCCAGCTTCCGTATGGTAGGCGCTTATGCCATGGGCTTTATCACCCTGCTGTCGTTTCCTTATCTGCAGCGCATGGTAGGCGGTACGGAGCAGCATCAGTATGCGGTACTGGGTGCTTTCTTCGGCTTTATTGCGGCTGCTGGTACACTGGCCTGCGGCTTCCTGACGAAGGAAAGACTGAAGCCCGTAAGAGCGGAAAAATTCTCGTTCAAACAGTTTGGCGACTTGTTTAAAAACAAGCCTTGGATTATCCTGACGTTGATAGGTATCTGTACGAACTTTTTTAACGGCTTCCGTTATGCTGTAGCTGGTTATATGTTGGAATACTGTCTGAAGGGCGACGTGACGGTGAGTGGACTGATTATCAACTATACCGTGTTTATGACCTTTGGAGAGTTGACATGTATGATATTCGGCGGTGTGTCGCCAAAGTTTACTTCGTGGATAGGTTCTAAGCGGAAGGCCTTTATGGCGGCTGCACTGATTTGTGTGGTATTTTCAATCGCTTACTTCTTCGTGCCGATGGATCCAAGTTATATCTGGGTGATGGTGGCGCTGGTGATTCTGACCTCTATCGGTATTGGTCTGTATTCACCCCTGCTGTGGAGTATGTATGCAGATGTGGCTGACTATGCCACAGAGAAGAACGGCACATCGAGCACAGGACTGATCTTCTCGTCGGGAACGATGGCGCAGAAGTTTGGTACAGCCATTTCGGGTTCGTTGGTGGCCTTGTTCCTGGGAATAGCTGGTGCAAGTATGATTACCGACGAGATGGGTAACACGATGGTAGACCCTGCATCGATTACTGATTCGGTGCTGACGATGGTATGGTCGCTGTTCTCGCTCTTCCCTGCTGTGATCGCAGCCCTGATTATCGTGCTGACTTGGATTTATCCGATTAAAAAATAAACGACTTACGGGAAATGTAGTTCTTTGAACTAGTTTCTGTGTTTTTTTTGCCAAAGTGCTTGGAACTTTGGCGTTTTTTTTGTACCTTTGCACCCATGAAAAGGAAATTATTACTAATATTAGCTCTAACAACTTGTATATCAGCACAATTGTTGGCGTACACCGACTTTAACGAGCGCCCAAAACTCGTAGTAGGAATAGCAGTAGACCAGATGCGTTGGGACTATCTGAGCAGGTATTATGACCAGTTCAGGGAAGACGGTTTGAAACGCCTGATTAAGAAAGGCTATTCATGTGATAACTGTCTGATTAACTATCTGCCAACGATTACGGCTATTGGTCATACCAGTATCTACACAGGAACATCACCTGCTTTCCATGGTATCTGTGGTAATTCGTTCTATGTGAACGGTAAGAAAATCAGCAGTTGCGAGGACCCAAATGTAAAGACGGTAGGCTCGGACAAGAAGGACGGTTCGTCACCCATCAATCTGTTGGCGTCGACCATCGGTGACGAGTTGCGTCTGCATACCGACTTCAAGTCGAAGGTGATCAGTGTGAGCTATAAGGACCGTGCAGCCATTCTGCCGGGCGGACGTGGTGCGAATGCAGCCTACTGGATAGACACGAAAAACGGTCAGTTTATCACCAGTACCTGGTACATGGAGGAACTGCCCCAGTGGGCCAAGGCCTATAATACCAAGATGAAGAAAAACAAGGAGTTGCAGAAGGTGGGCAAGGACGTAGGTCTTTATCCGCTGTGCGGACACCTCATTACCGACATGGCGCTTAGTGCCATCGAGGGAGAGAATCTGGGTAAGGGCGAGGATACGGATATGCTCTGTATCAGCTATTCGCAGACGGATGTCATCGGACATGAGTGGAGTACACGTGGTGCGCATACCGATGAGGCCTATATGGAACTCGACAAGGACATTGCCCGACTGTTGAAGGCGCTCGACGACCAGGTGGGAGAGGGGAACTATCTGCTGTTCCTTACTGCCGACCACGGTGGTGCACACAACTTCCAGTATATGATCGACCACAAGCTTGGTGGTGGTGCATGGAAGGGCGAAGAGGAGCACTTGATAGAGGCCTACAAGAAATTTGCAAAGAAATACGGACTGACTAAGAATATCATCAAGGACTGCCTGGATTACCGCTTGGTGCTGGATAAGGATGCCATCCGCGAGCAGGGTTTAGACGAGCAGGCACTTCGCGATGCTATTGTAGAAGAGCTGCTGAAGCTGCCTAACATCGCATTTGCCTTCGACTTTAAGAAAGCAGCTACAGCCCCAGTGCCAGAGTTCCTGAAGGAGCGAGCACTCAAGGGCTATCATCATGACCGTTCGGGCGACATCATCTTCATGTTGGAGCCAGGATGGTACGGATTCCATAGCAAATGGTCGTCGCCCGTTGGAACTACTCACGGTGAGTGGAACCCATACGACGCCCATATCCCCCTGCTGTTCTACGGCTGGAAGGTAAAGCATGGCTCAACCTCGCGCGAGGTCCATATTACGGATATTGCGCCAACGGTGTGCCAGATGCTTCATATTCAGCAGCCTAATGCATGTATTGGAGAGGCCATTACAGAGGTAGTTGACCCAGATTAATTAATTGGAACAATAATTCTATAACATTATATTTTTTTGTTTATTTATGAACTTTACATTGTTAATTACCGTCTTGGTGACGGCTATTACATTGGTGGTAGCGGCTTACGTCGTAGCCAAGCTGATAGGCCCTAGGTCTTACGCGAAGGTGAAAGGTGAGCCGTATGAGAGTGGTATCCCCACCAGAGGCAGCTCGTGGTTGCCTATCTCCGTGGGATTCTATCTCTTTGCCATCTTGTTCCTCATGTTCGATGTAGAAACGGTGTTTCTGTATCCATGGGCAGTGGTTGTGAAGGAGTTCGGCGCGATGGCTCTGCTTAGCATCGGCTTCTTCTTGGTAGTTCTAGTTTTAGGCTTGGCGTATGCCTGGCGGAAAGGAGACTTGGAATGGAAGTAAGAAAGCCCCACATCAAGAGTATTCCCTACGAGGAGTGGAATGACAACTCATCGCTGGAGAAGATCATTGACGAGCTCCATGAGGGTGGCGTCAATGTTGTGACTGGTTCACTTGACCAGTTGATTAACTGGGGACGTAGCAACTCGCTCTGGTCGCTGACCTTCGCTACCTCATGTTGCGGTATCGAGTTCATGGCCTGCGGTTGTGCACGTTACGACTTTGCCCGTTTCGGTTTCGAGGTAACTCGTAACTCTCCTCGTCAAGCTGACTTGATTATGTGTGCAGGTACCATCACACACAAGATGGCTCCAGCACTGAAGCGCTTGTACGACGAGATGGCCGAGCCTAAGTATGTGATTGCTGTAGGTGGCTGTGCCATCAGCGGTGGTCCGTTCAAGTCGAGCTACCACGTCGTAAAAGGTATCGAGGAAATTGTGCCCGTAGATGTGTTTATCCCAGGTTGTCCACCACGTCCGGAGGCTATCATGTATGGCATGATGCAGCTGCAGCGTAAGGTGAAGATCGAGAAATTCTTTGGTGGTGCGAACCACAAGCAGACCAAGGAAGAGCGCGAACTGGGCGTATCGAACGAGGAGCTGACATTCCGCCAGAAGCACAACGACCACCGTCGCGAGCCAATGGTGATCACTGAGGTTCCCAAGGAATTTGTTGAAGAACTAAAGAAAGAGGAGGACAAGGCATGAAACTAGAATTCTTATCATTCGATTTTGACAAGTTCGCCTCAGAGATGCAGAACTTGAAGGACAAGAAGGGTTTTGACTATCTTGTTACGATCGTAGGCGAGGACTTTGGTAAGGAAGAAGGCCTTGGCTGTGTCTATATCCTTGAGAATACCACGACCCACGAGCGTTGCTCTGTAAAGCAGATTGCCAGGCAGCAGGTTTGCGGTGATGGCATGTCGAGCAACGGTAGCTGCGATCTGGAAGGTCAGATGCTGGCTTATCTCCCTACCGTTTCCAATATCTGGCGTGTAGCCGATCTGCTGGAGCGCGAGGTTTACGACTTCTATGGCATCGTATTCCTGGGTCATAAGGATATGCGTCGCTTGTTCCTGCGTTCTGACTTTAAGGGCTACCCTTTCCGCAAGGACTGGGAGTTTAACGATAAGTACACACTGGAGGACGATGTAGAGCCTGACTACGGACTGGAGTACTATCTTGATAAGGATGGCAACCTGCAGAGTAAGCAGAACAAGTTGTTTGGACCTGATGACTACGTGATTAACATTGGTCCGCAGCACCCTGCTACCCACGGTGTACTCCGCCTTCAGACGGTACTCAACGGTGAGACTGTAAAGCGCATCTATCCGCATCTTGGCTATATCCATCGTGCCATCGAGAAGATGTGGGAGGGGATGACTTATCCTCAGACACTGGCGCTGACAGACCGTCTGAACTATCTGGGCGCCATGCAGCATCGTCATGCCCTTGTTGGTGTGATTGAAGAGGCCATGGGCGTAGAATTGACAGACCGCATCAAATACATCCGTACCATTATGGATGAGCTGCAACGTCTCGATTCTCACTTGCTGTACACCTCTTGTGTGGCTCAGGACTTGGGTGCTCTGACGGGTATGCTTTACGGTATGCGCGATCGTGAGCACGTATTGAACTGCATGGAGGAAACCACTGGTGGACGCCTGATTCAGAACTACTACAGAATCGGTGGTCTGCAGGACGACATCGATCCTAACTTCGTCAAGAACTGTAAGGACCTCGTGAAGTATCTGCGCCCGATGATTCAGGAGTATATGGACATCTTCGGCGATAACGTGATTACGCATAATCGTTTGGAGAACTGTGGTCCGATGAGTCTTGAGGATTGTATCTCTTACGCTGTGACTGGTCCTGCTGGTCGTGCTTCTGGTTGGAAGAACGATGTACGTAAGAACCACCCATACGATATGTATGACAAGGTAAACTGGGAACAGTGTACGTTGACTGGTTGCGATTCGATGGATCGTTACCTCGTTCACATCAATGAGATGTATCAGAGCCTGAACATCATCGAACAGCTGATTGACAACATTCCAGAGGGTGACTTCTACGTAAAGCAGAAGCCTATCATCAAGTGCCCTGAGGGTCAGTGGTACTTCTCTGTAGAGGGTGTGGCTGGTGAGTTTGGTGTTTATCTCGACTCTCGTGGCGACAAGAGCCCATACCGCATGAAGATGCGTCCGATGGGTCTCTCGCTGGTAGGTGCTTTCGACCCGATGCTGCGTGGTCAGAAGATTGCCGACCTGATTGCTACCTGTGCTGCTATTGACGTTGTAATTCCTGATATTGACAGATAAAGATTATGTTCGACTTTTCTATATTTACACAATGGTTCGACCAGTTGCTCAGGATTACAATAGGCTGTCCTGACTGGTTAGCGATATTGATTGAGTGCGTATTGGTGGGTACGGGTATCCTTCTGGGCTATGCCCTCATCGCCATCGTACTGATATTTATGGAGCGTAAGGTTTGTGCCTACTTCCAGTGCCGTCTGGGCCCGATGCGAGTAGGTTACTGGGGCTTGCTGCAGGTGTTTGCCGATGTACTGAAGATGCTCATCAAGGAGATCTTCTTCGTAGATCGTGCTGATAAGCTGCTCTATGCCGTGGCTCCTCTCTTGGTGATTATCGGCTCTGTAGGTGCCTTCTCGTTCCTGCCTTGGAACAATGGTGCTACCGTGCTCGACTTCAACGTAGGTGTGTTCCTGCTTACCGCTATATCTTCGATTGGTGTAGTAGGTATCTTCCTTGCAGGTTGGGGTTCTAACAATAAGTACTCTGTGGTTTCGGCCATGCGTGGTGCTGTGCAGATGATTTCTTACGAGATGTCGCTCTGTCTCTGTCTGATTACAGCTGTGATCCTGACAGGAACCATGCAGATGAGTGGTATTGTAGAGGCTCAGACGGGTCCTTGGAAGTGGCTCATCTTCCAGGGTCATATTCCTGCCATCATCGCCTTCTTTGTATTCCTCATCGCAGGTAACGCAGAGGCCAACCGTGGCCCGTTCGATATGGCTGAGGCTGAGAGTGAGTTGACAGCTGGTCACCATACGGAGTATTCTGGTATGGGCTTCGGCTTCTTCTACCTCGCTGAGTTCTTGAACCTCTTCATCATCGCAGGTATCGCCGCTACGGTGTTCCTCGGTGGTTGGGCGCCTGTAAACATCGGTATCGAGGCTTTCGATGCAGTGATGAACTACATCCCTGGTATCGTATGGTTTATGGGTAAGGCTTTCTTCCTGGTTTGGATTCTGATGTGGATTAAGTGGACGTTCCCCCGTCTGCGTATCGATCAGATTCTGAAGCTGGAGTGGAAGTACTTGATGCCGCTGGGTCTCATCAATCTGGTATTAATGACTGTTGTTGTGGCCCTGGGCCTATATATTAAATAAGGTATAGCAATGGAAAAAGGATATTTTGAAGAAATAGGTGCTGGTCTGAAGACTTTGGCTGTTGGCATGAAGACCTCTTGGAAGGAATACTTCAAGGACTTCTTTACCAACAAGTCGACAGAGCAGTATCCAGAGAACCGCAAGACCACACTCCACGTGGCTAAGCGTCATCGTGGTCGCTTGACCTTCAAGCGCAACGAGGATGGCAGCTACAAGTGTACAGCTTGCACATTGTGCGAAAAGGCCTGTCCTAACGGAACCATCAAGATTACAGCCCACATGGCAGAGGATCCTGAGACAGGTAAGAAAAAGAAGGTGCTCGACGATTATCAGTACGACCTGGGCGACTGCATGTTCTGCCAGCTCTGTACGAACGCCTGCAACTTCGACGCCATCGAGTTTACAAATGATTTCGAGAACGCTGTGTTCGATCGCAGTAAGCTGGTGCTCCACCTGAATGAAGAAGTTTACAAGGGTGGTTCACTGCCTAACTTGATTGAGGGTGGCGCTGACTTCGAGATCGGTAAGTTTAACACTAAAACGAAGTAATGCCATATGGGAAATATTGTCATGTTTTGCATTCTTGCGGTTGTTATCGTAGCCTCTGCACTGCTTTGCGTAACAACCACTAAGATCATGCGAGCCGCAACATTCATGTTGTTCGTGCTCTTTGGTGTGGCAGGTATTTATTTCCTGCTCGACTATACGTTCCTGGGTGCTGCACAGATCTCTGTGTATGCTGGTGGCGTTACGATGATCTATGTGTTCGCCATCCAGTTGGTGAGCAAGCGTACCCTCCAGGGTCTTGAGGAGAGAGTGAAGTCAAGTAAGATGATTGTAGGTGCCCTCGCAGCTTTTGCTGGTTTGGTAGTGGTTGGCCTCATTCTGTTGAAGACTGGCTTCTATACACAAGAGTTGGCCAATGTAGAGGTGCCGATGAAGGAAATCGGAACAGCCCTCGTTGGTTCAGAAAAGTATCAGTATGTATTGCCTTTCGAGTTCATCTCAGTATTCCTGCTGGCTTGTATCATCGGAGGCTTAGTAGTAGCAAGAAAGGAGGATAAGCAATGATACCTATAGAGTGTTATTTTGCGCTGAGTGCGCTTCTGTTCTTCATTGGTGTCTACGGCTTCGTTACACGTCGTAACCTGATTGCCATGCTCATCTCCATCGAGCTGGTGCTCAATGCTGTTGACATCAACTTTGCCGCCATCAACCGTCTGCTTTATCCAAACGGTATGGAAGGTATGTTTATGACCCTCTTCGTGATTGGTGTTGCCGCTGCCGAAAGTGCTGTGGCCATCGCTATTATCATCAACGTGTATCGCAACTTCAAGAGCGACAGCGTTGAGGCTATCCAGAATATGAAACGATAGTAAGATTAAACATTAAACATTAAAGATTAGACATTATGTTTGAATATACAATCTTTATAATGCTTCTGCCGCTGCTGTCGTTCATCGTTCTTGGACTGGCTGGCATGAAGATGCAGCACAAGGTAGCCGGACTCATCGGCACTTGTTCGCTGGGAATCGTTACGATACTCTCTTACCTCACAGCCTTCGAGTATTTTGGAGGTGAGCGTGTAGACGGGGTGTATCAGACGTTTGTTCCTTATAACTTCACATGGTTGCCTCTGGGCAATCTGCACTTCGACCTCGGTATCCTGTTGGATCCTATCAGCGTGATGATGCTGATTGTGATTTCAACCGTATCACTGATGGTTCATATCTACTCATTCGGCTATATGCATGGTGAGAAGGGCTTCCAGCGTTACTACGCTTTCCTGAGCCTCTTCACGATGTCAATGCTGGGTCTGGTGCTCGCCACCAACATTTTCCAGATGTACATGTTCTGGGAGCTCGTAGGTGTATCGTCTTACCTGCTCATCGGCTTCTACTATCCTTTGAAGCCCGCTATAGCAGCTTCTAAGAAGGCATTCATCGTGACCCGCTTTGCCGATATGTTCTTCCTCGTAGGTATCCTGACCTTCGGCTACTTCGTCGATTCGTTCAGCTTCTCGTTTGCTGGCGATATCGTCATGGGCCAGGGAACGACACCATTCATCGAGGGTAATGTAACGAAGGCACTTGCTGCTGGTACATTCATCATTCCTACAGCACTCGTACTGATGTTCATCGGTGGTGCTGGTAAGAGTGCCATGTTCCCACTGCACATCTGGTTGCCAGATGCCATGGAGGGTCCTACACCTGTATCTGCACTGATCCACGCTGCTACGATGGTAGTAGCTGGTGTGTTCCAGATAGCACGTATGTTCCCACTTTGGATTGCTTATGCACCCCACGCTATGAGCATTGTTGTTTGGGTAGGTGTATTCACCGCTTTCTATGCTGCTGCTGTAGCTTGTGCGCAGAGCGACATCAAGCGTGTGCTTGCCTTCTCAACCATCTCTCAGATCGCCTTTATGATGGTGGCTCTGGGCGTTTCACTGCCTGGACACCATGGTGCACTTCTCGATAACCACGCACAGTTGGGATTCATGGCTGGTATGTTCCACCTGTTTACCCACGCTATGTTCAAGGCTTGCTTGTTCCTGGGTGCTGGTTGTATCATCCACGCAGTCCACAGCAACGAGATGGCGCTGATGGGAGGTCTGCGTAAGTATATGCCTATTACGCATATCACCTTCCTCATCTCTTGTCTGGCTATCGCAGGTATCCCATTCTTCTCAGGCTTCAGCTCTAAGGATGAGATTATTACCGCTTGCTTTGCCTACAGCCCAGTGGTAGGTTGGATCATGACGGGTATTGCTGCCATGACAGCTTTCTATATGTTCCGTCTGTACTACGGCATCTTCTGGGGTACAGAGAACAAGGAGGCGCACGAGCACCATACGCCACACGAGGCGCCTGCTACGATGACTATTCCTCTGATTGTGCTCTGTGTGATTACGATGGGTGTTGGTATCTATACCACCATCGCAGGTTTCGCAGGGTGGGGCGGTTCTTTCGGTAGCTATGTTTCTGCCGCTGGTACCGACTACACCATCCACTTCGACACGCAGATTGCTGCTACGAGTACTGTTATTGCTATCTTGAGCATCTGTCTCGCCACCTATATATATAAAGGTGAGAGTCAGCCTATCGCTGATCGTCTGTACAAGCAGTTCCCCAAACTGCACCGTGCAGCCTACAAGCGTTTCTATCAGGACGAGATTTGGCAGTATGTTACCCACAGAATCATCTTCCGTTGTATCTCTACACCAATTGCCTGGTTCGACCGTCACGTTGTTGATGGCACGTTCAACTTCCTGGCATGGGGTGCCAACGAGGCAGGTGAGAGCATCCGCAGCTGGCAGAGCGGTGACGTTCGTCAGTATGCTGTATGGTTCCTCACAGGTTCTGTCGCATTAACATTAATCCTTTTATGCATCTAAAGATATGAGTATATTAACAGTTTTCGTAATAATTCCCGCTCTGATGCTTTTGGGATTGTGGCTTGCCAAGAATCTCAATCAGGTGCGTGGTGTGATGGTGGCAGGTGCATCGTGCCTGCTGGCCCTCTCAATCTGGCTTACGATCTACTTCATTCAGGAGCGTGCAGCAGGTAACACAGCCGAAATGCTGCTTACCTACAGTGTGCCCTGGTTTAAGCCCTTGAATATTGCCTATAGCGTAGGCGTTGATGGTATCTCAGTCGTGATGTTGCTGCTCTCTAGCATCATCGTGTTTACAGGTACTTTCGCCTCTTGGCAGCTGAAGCCTCTTACCAAGGAGTACTTCCTTTGGTTCACCCTGCTTTCTACGGGTGTGTTTGGCTTCTTTATCTCTACCGACCTCTTCACCATGTTTATGTTCTACGAGGTGGCACTGATTCCAATGTACCTCTTGATTGGTGTATGGGGCTCTGGTCATAAGGAGTACTCAGCCATGAAGCTGACACTGATGCTGATGGGAGGTTCAGCCCTGCTGATCCTCGGATTGCTGGGTATCTATTACTTCAACGGTATCTATAGCGGCAACTATACGTTCGAGCTCACCACCATTGCAGCTAATCACTGTATTCCTGGTGATATCCAGAACATCTTCTTCCCCTTCATTTTCATCGGATTCGGTGTGCTGGGTGCCTTGTTCCCATTCCACACTTGGTCTCCTGATGGTCATGCTTCAGCGCCTACAGCTGTATCTATGCTCCACGCAGGTGTGCTCATGAAGTTGGGAGGTTATGGTTGCTTCCGTGTTGCCATGTATCTCTTGCCTGAGGCTGCTCAGGATCTGTCTTGGATCTTCCTGATTCTGACTACCATCTCTGTTGTTTATGGTGCTTTCTCTGCTTGTGTACAGACTGACCTGAAGTATATCAATGCTTACTCTTCAGTTTCTCACTGCGGACTGGTACTCTTCGCACTTTTGATGATGAGTCAGACTGCTGTGACTGGTGCTGTGCTGCAGATGCTGTCACACGGACTGATGACAGCCCTGTTCTTCGCCCTGATCGGTATGATCTACGGTCGTACCCATACTCGTGATATCCGCGAGTTGGCAGGACTCATGAAGATTATGCCTTTCCTCGCAGTAGGTTATGTGATTGCAGGTTTGGCCAACCTTGGTCTTCCTGGATTCTCTGGCTTCATCGCAGAGATGACCATCTTTGTAGGTGCCTTTGGTGCAAATCCTGTTTCAGGCGATCCTAATACCTCGTTCCGTATGGTGGCTACCATCATCGCTTGTACGTCGATTGTTGTAACAGCGGTTTACATCCTGCGTGTTGTAGGTAAGATTCTGTATGGCGAGGTAGAGAACAAGCACTTCCTTGAGCTCACCGATGCTACATGGGATGAGCGCGTCGCTGTTATCTGCCTGATTTTCTGTGTGGCTGGTCTTGGTTCGTTCCCATTCTGGGTAAGCGACATGATTTCGCCTGCAGCAGGAACGATCTTGAAGTCAATAGGTGTAATGTAAAAATAGGAGGACGAAAGATATGAATTACGGACAATTCTTAAATATGATGCCTGAGGCATTCCTCGTTCTCTGGCTTTTGATTGTATTTGTAGCCGACTTTAGCCTGATGAAGAGTGAGCGCAAGGTGAGTGTGCTTGGCAAACTGACGAGTGCTCTGCTGCTGTGCCAGACGATTCTGATGTTTGGCATACAGCCTTCTGAGGCCTTTGGTGGACTCTATGTTGCTTCTGCAGCAGTTAATGTCATGAAGACTATTCTCGCCTTCGGTACCTTTATCGTTGTCGTGATGGCTCAATCATGGGTAGAGTCCCGTCAGCGTCTCGCAGGTGAGTTCTACATGCTCGTGATTTCTACCTTACTGGGTATGTATGTCATGATGTCGAGCGGCAATTTCCTGCTGTTCTTCCTTGGTCTCGAAATGGCCTCAGTGCCTATGGCCTGTATGGTGGCTTTCGACAAGGATCGCAAGAACAGTGCTGAGGGTGCTGCCAAGTATATCCTCGTGGCTACCTTCTCAAGTGGTGTGATGCTCTTTGGTATCTCATTCATCTATGCTGCTACAGGAACATTGTACTTCAACGATGTGGCTGCTGCGATTTCTGCTAGTCCTCTGACCATCATGGGCCTAGCCTTCTTCTTCAGTGGTCTTGGCTTTAAGATTTCGCTCGTGCCCTTCCACTTCTGGACAGCTGATACCTATCAGGGTGCGCCTACTCCAGTGACTGGTTATCTGAGCGTTATCTCGAAGGGTGCTGCTGCCATCACGCTGTGCATCATCCTCATGAAGGTGTTCCAGCCGATGGTTGAGTACTGGGATTACATGCTCTATATCGTGATTGTACTCTCTATCACCGTGGCCAACCTGTTTGCCATCCGTCAGAGCGAGCTTAAGCGCTTCATGGCCTTCAGCTCTATCTCTCAGGCAGGTTACATCATGCTCGCAGTGGTAGGCAACAATCAGTTGGGTGTAGCTTCACTTACTTACTATGTGCTGGTTTACATCGTAGCCAACATGGCTGTGTTCACTGTGATCAACGTGGTAGAGCAGAACAATGGTGGTCGTACGGACATGGCAGCTTATAACGGCTTCTATCAGACCAATCCCAAGCTCAGCTTCCTCATGACGCTGGCTCTGTTCTCGTTGGCTGGTATTCCACCGTTTGCAGGTATGTTCTCTAAGTTCTTCGTCTTCATGGCAGGTGTGCAGAATGGCGAGCCAATGGCCTACTTCGTAGTGTTCATTGCTCTCGTTAACACGGTAGTATCACTTTACTACTATCTGCTTATCGTGAAGGCCATGTATATCACGAAGACCGATGAGCCTCTGCCCACATTCGTGAGCGATGTCAATACTAAGGTGGCCCTCTTTATTTGCACCGCAGGTATCGCCCTCTTTGGTGTAGTAAGTTGCATCTACGAGTGGATCGCATCAGCTGGTGTATAATGTAATACAAGCATTTGATACTAAGAATCCTGCCTCCGGATGTGGGGCAGGATTCTTTTTTCTTTGTATTTCTTAAACTGATTATTTCGGCATTTCTACGATGAATCGACAACCCTCTTTATAGTTGGCATCGTAGATGAGATCGCCACCAAGACTGAGAGCATGGCGCTTGCAAAGAGGTAAGCCCAAGCCTAAGCCTTCCGACAAATCGTCGATCTTAATGAATGGCTTGTACATTAAATCGTCAGCATTATCTGGCAAACCAGGACCTTTATCTTCTATAGTAAAGAGAACGTGGGTATTTGTTTCTGAAACACGCAGGCAGATGTGTTTGCCATCAGAATATTTAGCAGCATTATAGAGCAATTCACGGAGTGTACGCATCAGATAGATGTGATTCGTAAGAATGCGGATAGCATCAGGTAAATTGCTTTCAAACAGGATCTTTGTACCAACGAAATGCTCTTCAGTATAATTGATACTCTCGCGAGCCACCTCGTTACAAGATACCTCATCATTTCTGTTGTTCGTAAGTTGCTCAACGCCTGTAGTCGAAGAGCTATCGAGAAGCATGAGTATCATACGCTTCAAGTGGATGGCATTATACTTCATCATGGTGCTGACTTCGTCCAGATTTTCCTTTTGGAACGTATCTTGGTCAGCCTTACTCTTTCTGCGTAAAGCGATTCGTTCTTGAATCAGATTTGCGAATCCTGTGATGATACTAATCGGTGTGCGTATCTGATGGGACAGGTTCTGAATAAATAACGCCTTTCTCTTAACAGTTTCTTCTGCCAACTGCATGTCGTGCGCACGTTGCTCGTTACGTTTTCTAAGTTCTTTGGCTGTACTGCTGATTTTACCCATGTGACGATGGAGCGCTTGCTGCATAGCGGCAAAACTGTTTTGAAGTAAACCAATATCGTCGTTCAGATTTGTAACAGGTATCTTTTCATCATATTGACCGTCGGTGATGAGTTGAGTATAACCCAAAAGTTCATTAATAGGGTGAATCGTTTGACGCACAACCCTCTGACACAGCCACAGCATGACGAGCAGACCAAAAATGATAAGGGCAATGATAACGTATGCCAGACGATGGTAACCCAAGAGGATTTCTCCATCAGGACATACCATGGCAAGGCTCCATTGGGTTCCTGTCACTTGATGATAGTTCACATGATAATGTTCGCCGTTGACATCGACATGCATGGTACCTTGTTTGCTTTCTGTCATCTCGTGGCCTAATGCTATCAAGTCAGCATTCTTCTGAGGATCAACATCTGAGAATATAGTTTTTCGGAAAAGGCGTGTAGTGTCAGGATGGATAAAGTATCTTCCGTCGCCACCGATTAGTACGAAATAGGCATCGGGGTAAGGATGTTCAATGGATAGTATCCTTTTTGCCAGCAGACTGAAAGAGAAGTCGGCAGATAATACACCCAATATTTGCCCTTTGGAGGAATAGAGCGGACAGCTATAAGTGGCTACTGCCTCGTTAGGATTAACAGTACCATCAGTGAACTCGCTGAAAGGCTCTACCCAACAAGCTTTACCAGTTTTTACGGGTTGATTATACCACGTGCGACTAAGGTAATCGTAATTAGTTTCGTGAACAGTGGTTATTATACCGTCTTCACGGCTTGTGTATATGGAGAACAAATGTCCGTATTGTGGGAATACATCGGGTTGGGCACTGATAGAGCAACTGATGATATTAGGATTATTCCTAATAATACGCTGGGAGATAGCCGCCAACGAATCAGGACGGAAGTTCTCTTCAATGAGCCAAGCATTGTTTTTGGTAGAAGTTTCTACCGTGCTCATATAGTTGTTGATACGTTGGACGGTCGTTTTCAGGATGCTGTTACAGCGCTCGATAGCTTCCTGACGGATGAGATAGCGCGACTGAAAATATAAGATACCAAGCGACAGCACAAATAAGGGAGCTGCCAGCAACATAATGCCAAGAGAGAGCTTGTGGGATAGGTGACGACTAATCTTACTCATCTGTAGCCTCCTTTCTTGACTCTAATGATGCTTTCTGCTCTTCAGCCTCTATCTCTAAGGCTTCAATCATGTGGTCGAGCAAATCGAGCACTATTTCACTCTGCTCCTTAATGACACCTACCTCATAATCAGCCTCCTGTGGACTCAAATCTTCGTAGTGATTACACAACTTTATGATGCTCTTTTCGATGAGATCGGCAGGTACCGTCATCTGGCTTGTCATGTAATTAAGGAAGGTGGTCTTCATGCGGTCAGAACCTTGTGCCTGACCATAGGCTTTGCGCAACTCTTCGCCACGCTTGGTGAGCCTGGACGTAAGCTGCTCCAGTTCTTTCGACTTGTTAGTCAGCGATTGTTGCATCTTCTGGAAGTGATCCTGCAAACGGCCTATCTCATCCTCACGTTGCGTATTTGGCACAGTTTCATCATAGTGACCCTCAGCCACTCGATGAGCCGATCGTGTAAGCAGTCGCAATGGCTTTAGCTGTTGGCGAATCAGCATATGACAAAGGCCATAGAAGATCAGAAAACCAACAATGGTGATGATGAGCACCATATAGGTGAGAAAATTATAATCGCCCATAATGTCATCTTCGAGGTAAATCATTCCTGCACTCCATCCGAGTTTTTCCATTGGCATGCCAAACTCTTTAGCACGCTGGAAAGGCTTGTAGAATACATACCAGTCTTTATTGTGGAGCTGGAACGGCTTAGAACCTGTCTCGCCAGCAAGCATTGCCTGAGCTGCCTCGCGAACAGAGGGATTCTCGATCGCATCTTTTCGAGTTAACACAGGTTCTTGTCCTGTAAGCTTCTCCTTATCTGGGTGGACGATATATAAGCCATTACTGCTAAGCAATATGCTGTAACTATGGGGGAGCGGATTGGCTTCGAGGATAATCTGAGAGAGCAGGGCGATAGGCAAATCGACAACAATAACACCTACGCTCTCTTGATGATCCATGATTGGAATACAGAAGGAGAGGGTAACACCTTCGTCTTCCTCTTCTATCAGAGGGTCGGTCCATATAGGGCATCCCTTGCTCATAGGTAAGGTATACCATACCTGCTTGGTGTAGGGTAGGTTACCAAATTTATCGGATGTAACAAAGATTTTTTCTCCCATATGTGAACCTGTCTGATGCACATACTTTATAAAAAACTCGTGGCCAGGATAATAATGAGGTTTGAAAGCAATGGCACAACCTCCTACGTATGGATTATTCTTTACCACTTCGCGACAATAGGTAACCATGCGGTCAGGTTCGTTCAGATGTCCCTTTAAATCTTCATAGGTGATGTAAGCCGATTGCTCAACACTCATCAGAATATTGTCAATATGTTGCACGGTACCCTCCAGCGTTTCTTCTGCATCGTGCTTCGCTTCATCTTTCAATGCCTGACGAGAGAAATAAAGCAGCACTGCCAATGACAGAAAAAGCAGCAACAACGTCTCGCAGACAACCATCAGGTTGAGTCTGAGTGACGTACGTGGAATTGCAATCTTAGATAGTTTCAACATCCTTTATACGGCGACAAACAAGCCACACTATCAGTACTCCTAAAATAGTGACGACAATCAGTGTAATACCCAATGGTAACAATGGTGCATGTAACTCCTGAAGGGGAACAACAATCGCTACTGACCAGTCTACATGATCAATAGGTCCGTAGAATACCATCGATGGCGTGCCAGCAATCGTCATTTCGATAGTACCACTCTTTTGCTGTTTCAATTCGCTAATCAAATCTTCGTCTGTCATGGTGACGCTTCTGCCCTCAGGACCAGCGATGCAACTACCATCTTTATTAATAACGACAGAGAAGAATTCTGCCTCGGTAGACATGTGGTATTTATTGAGCAAGTCGCTGGTCTTCATCTTTATGTCGATGCTATTCAATTCTTTAGAAAGCCATTCGAAGGTCATATCAGCACCACATACGCAGGCCAGATTACCCTTAGAATCGAAAATGGGCTTTACGAAGGTGGTGTAGTGTCCACTCATGGCTGTACCATCGTAATAATAATATGGCTCCGACCAGAAACTTGTATTTAATTCTTTTGCACGTACATACCAGGCAGACTTATGATAGTTGTGACGGGCAGAACCAACTTGAGAAACCTCGAAATCACTGCTATCAGTATGATGAACATAAGGCTCGAACCATTGTCCTTTCTGTGGAAAATAGTTGGGCTCGAAAGCGGCAAAATAACCTCTTACCTCTGGATTGAGATTAGTCTTACTTTCCAAGGCGGCAATCACTGATTCTGGAGAGTCAAGATGTTTCTCTACTTCATCGAACTCATTCATGGCATTCATCTCCATACCCCTTACAGATTTACCTATTTTTTCAGCAGCAACATTCATCATGCCTACATAGCGCACATATTTCTCTGCTATGCTGGCTTGATAGCATTTATAATAGGTGAAGGCTGAGAATATAACGAGAACAGTGAGTACTGTCAGCAACACATACAACTTGACTCGTTTTGTAATGGATTTCGTATTCTGTTCCACGATCGTTAAAAGCTTAACTGTTGATTATACAGCAAAATTACAAAAAAAACGGGAATAGTGGTTGATTTTCCCGTATTTTAACATAATTTTAGTTTTAAGAATCGAGGTGTGTAACCTTTCTTCGACTTCGCAACTTCTTCGGGGGTGCCTATACTCAAAATCTGACCACCTTTTTTTCCGCCTTCAGGACCAATGTCAATAATCCAATCAGCCAACTTAATGACATCAAGATTGTGCTCGATGATGATGACAGTATTACCTCGATTTACCAATGTTTGCAGTACATCCATCAGAATTCGGATATCCTCAAAGTGTAAACCTGTGGTAGGCTCATCAAGGATATACATGGTCTTGCCTGTGTCGCGCTTAGAGAGTTCTGTGGCCAATTTAATGCGCTGACTCTCACCACCAGAAAGGGTCGTGGAGGGCTGTCCAAGTTTGATATAGCCCAATCCTACATCCTGAATAGTCTTTATTTTTCGCAAGATATCTGGTACATTCTCAAAAAACTCTACAGCCTGATTGATGGTCATATCAAGTACATCGGCGATGGACTTGCCTTTATAGCGTACTTCGAGTGTCTCACGATTATAACGCTTGCCATGACAATCCTCGCAGGGAACTTGAATGTCGGGCAGGAAATTCATCTCGATGGTTTTATAACCATTGCCACCACACGTTTCACAACGCCCCCCCTTGACATTAAACGAGAATCGACCTGGTTTATAGCCACGAATCTTTGCCTCTGGCAGATTAACAAATAACGAGCGGATATCGCTGAATACGCCTGTATACGTAGCTGGATTAGAGCGTGGCGTACGTCCGATGGGACTTTGGTCTACATTCACCACCTTATCTAAATATTCCAATCCTTCAATGCTCTGGTAGGGCATGGGAACTTTAAGCGAGCGATAGAAATGCTGCGAGAGAATAGGTTGTAGTGTTTCATTGATGAGTGTGGATTTTCCAGAACCTGAAACGCCTGTAACTACAATGAGCTTACCCAAAGGAAACTCGACATTGACACTCTTGAGGTTATTACCTGTGCAGCCTTTTAGAATCAGGCTTTTGCCAGAGCCCTTACGACGTTGAGTGGGAAGGGCTATCTGTTGGGTACCGTTAAGATATTGGGCGGTGATGGTATCTGACTTTAGCATTGCATCGGGCGTACCCTGGAAAACAACCTCTCCACCCTTGCGGCCAGCACGTGGGCCTATATCCACAATATAGTCAGCCTCACGCATCATATCTTCATCGTGCTCCACTACAATCACAGTATTGCCAAGGTCACGCAGCTCCTTGAGCGAACGAATCAATCGCTCGTTGTCACGTTGGTGTAAACCAATGCTAGGCTCATCGAGGATATAAAGTACATTTACTAATTGTGAGCCAATTTGCGTAGCCAGACGGATTCGCTGGCTCTCTCCTCCAGAAAGACTGGCGGATTGACGATTAAGAGCCAGGTAATCAAGACCTACTTCAAGCAGGAAGTCGAGGCGTGTGCGAATCTCTTTCAGAATCTCAACTGCTATTTGCTGTTGCTGATGGTCGAGATGTTCTTCTACATGGTTCAGCCACTCGCGCAATTCGCTGATGTCCATCGAAGCCAGTTCGGCAATGTTCTTATCCCAGATTCGATAAGACAGTGCCTCACGGTTAAGGCGCTGACCATGGCACTCAGGACACTCGCACTCAGCCAAGAACTGATCAGCCCACTTCTGACCCGCAGAAGAATCGTCATTGTCCATCACATTGCGCAAATACTTGATGATACCATCGAACGAGACGAAGTAATCGCTGGAAGTATGAACGAGTTCCTTATCGATACGTACATTTTCAAGTGAGCCATAAAGCAGTTCGCGCATGGCCTCTTCTGGAATATCGTCGATTGGTGTCTTTAAATCGCAGTCGCATTTTTTCAATATAGACTCCACCTGCCAGAATATCATCTGGTTTTTATATTTGCCTAAAGGAACAATGCCTCCATCATGGATGTTAACCTTACGATCAGGAATAACTTTGGCCAAATCAATCTGGTTGATGACGCCAAGACCCTTGCAGTAAGGACAGGCACCTTGAGGAGAGTTAAATGAGAAATTGTTTGGCGCAGGGTCGCTATAGCTAATACCTGTAGTAGGACACATCAGTCGCTTGGAGAAGTGCTTGATTTTTCCCGTTTCTTTGTCGAGTATCAGAATCAGACCCTCGCCCTGCTTCATGGCAATGCTAACAGACTTGCGTAATCTTTCCTCGTCCTTCGTCGATACCTGAAGTTTGTCAATGACAACTTCAATGTCGTGATTTTTATAACGGTCAACCTTCATGCCTTGCACAATCTCGTGCATTTCGCCATCGATGCGGATATTAAGGTAACCTTTGCGTCTCATGGCTTCGAAGAGCTCGCGATAATGTCCCTTACGACCATGAACCAATGGGGCCAGAAGGAAAATCTTCTTGCCCTCATAGTCGTGGAGTATCATCTCGATAACACGCTCTTCTGTATACTTTACCATTTCCTCGCCAGAGGCATAGCTGTAGGCTCTACCAGCACGGGCATAAAGTAAGCGCATATAGTCGTAAATCTCAGTGGTAGTACCCACAGTAGAACGTGGATTTTTGTTGGTAGTCTTCTGCTCGATGCTAATCACAGGTGAAAGACCTGTAATCTTATCGACATCAGGTCGCTCCATACCGCCTAAGAAATTTCGGGCATAAGCCGAAAATGTTTCTATATAGCGGCGCTGGCCTTCAGCAAAGATGGTGTCAAAAGCCAACGATGACTTACCAGAGCCACTCAGGCCCGTAATTACCGTCAGCGATTGGCGTGGTATCTCAACATCAATGTTTTTAAGATTATGTACGCGCGCGCCGTAAACATTTATTTTATCGTCTTCTCTTTTCATCTCGAATTTTCGTCTCTGTGTCCACGAAGTAGATTCACGTCTTTGCGGATGTTGTAAACCTTGCCGTCTATACCCTTTGCTTTTACCAATACAAAATACACGCCATCCTTAACGGGATTGCCGCCACTAGTGCCATCCCAACCGTCATCGGGATCGGTCCACTCGTAGAGCTTCTGCCCCCACCGATTAAAGATGTACGCATGAAACTCAGTGAGGTTCTGATGCGTTTTCGCCATGAACTTATCGTTGATGCCGTCGTCGTTTGGTGAGAAGGCATTGGGGAAGACCAACTGACTGATGGCAAGGGTGTCAGAAGGTTGGTTAATAATGTCTTGAGCCGAGGCATCAAGAACAGTGAAGGCCATTAATAGGGCGATAATTATCTGTTTTATTCTCATTTTGCTTGCTTTAACGTGCAAAGATAAGAATAAATTTGCATAATTCACAATTATTTTGTACTTTTGTAGGCGAAAATTGAAAAATTAGAGTTTATGACACGTCTTTTGAGATATATTTTATTGCTAACTCTGCTATTTATAACCGTTGGAATCGTTTCGGCTCAAGAGTCTGAAAATATTCGCGGCTTGCATAAGGTAAAGCGTAAGGAGACCATCTTCGGCATTTTGAGGATGTATGATTTGACCATCGACGAGTTGTTGGATGCCAACCCTGAGATGAAGGCTCCTGATTATGAACTGAAGAAGGGTGCAATCCTGAAAATTCCCTTTGCAACGAAAGACAAACCTGTAGTAGAGGCTCCCAAACCAGCACAGCCTGCACCTAATGAAAAAATGGGTATAAGCAATCGCCCCATCCGAGTAGGTGTGATGCTGCCATTACATGACATCAATGGTGATGGTCGTAGAATGGTGGAGTATTATCGAGGCGTCTTGATGGCCTGCGACAGTGTGAAAAGACTGGGTATTTCTGTAGATGTTCATGCCTGGAACATGGCAGAGGATGCTAACATGCATCAGATATTGGCGGATAAGGCAGCGTCACAGTGTGATGTCATTTTCGGTCCGTTGTACTCTAAGCAAATGGAGATTATGTCAACTTTCTGCAGTGAGCACGACATACAATTGGTAATCCCATTCAGTATCAATGCGCCGCAAATAGCTACGAATCGCCACATTTTCCAGGTATGGCAATCGCCCAATGATATTAACGAAGAATCGATAGCCCATTTTATGGCATGGTTTAAAGATGTACATCCTGTGTTTATCGATTGTAACGATTCTACCAGCAGGAAGGGTAATTTTACCATGGGTTTGCGTAAGAAATTGGAGGAGAGAAAGATTCTTTATTCGCTTACTAATTTAAAGTCTGGCGAGGACAATTTCAGAAAAGCCTTCGTGCGTGGGAAACAGAATGTTGTGATTCTGAACACCCAGCGCTCACAGGAATTGGGCGTGGCTTTCTCGAAGATTAATGGCCTGAAAGTAACTGACCCAGACTTGGATATCTCTATGTTTGGTTATACAGAGTGGTTGACTTATACGCGTGTTCATCTTGAGAATTTCTATAAGTACAACACGTATATCCCATCGACCTTCTATTATAATCCGCTTTCTCCATCAACGATGCGATTGCAGCAAGCATTCCGTATGAATTTCCGTACCGATATGCAAAATGTACAGCCACGTTTTGCCCTAACAGGTTTCGACCAAGCCTATTTCTTCTTGAGAGGATTGCACAAATATGGTAAGACCTTTAACGGAGCACGTGGCATGTTGGGTTATAACCCAGTACAGACACCACTTCAATTTGAACGCTTTGACACTGGTGGACAGAAGAACAAGATGGTGATGTTTGTTCATTACACACCTGACCACAGGGTGGAAACAATAAGGTTTTAATTTATGCGCAGATATCTTTTGATTTTAGTGATAGGCCTGGCCATGAAGGCAGCTGCGCAAGTAGGTGAATATCGTACCGACTTTGCTGTGGGTTTTAATGCTGGTTATGTGTTGAGCAAGGTAAATTTCGTGCCAACAGTGCCGCAGGATTATCTGGGGGGTAAAAGTATCGGTTTTACGGCTCGTTATACTTGTGAGAAGTATTTCAATAGTATTTGTGCTGTAACTGCTGAGGTAAATTATGCGCAGATAGGTTGGAAGGAACGTATTTGGGATCAACAGGATCAGCCTGTACCTCTGCATACCGATCCCACTCAGAATTTGGCCTATTCTCGCAAAATGAATTATATACAGGTACCACTTTTGGCACGATTAGGGTGGGGTAGAGAACGCAACGGTTTCCAAGCGTTTATACATCTGGGTCCGCAGTTTGGTTTCTTTTTAAATGATAAAGCAGAAACTAATTTTGACGTGAGAGATCCTGCTTTCAATCCTAATATCATAGATAATGAATTTGGTCCCGATTATCAGTATGCAGGCAAGAGGGCCTCTCACGTTGTGGCGCAAGACACGATGGCTGTAGAGAACAAAATCGACTATGGTATTGCAGTGGGCGCAGGATTGGAGTTTAGTAATCGTCATGCGGGCCACTTCATCATAGAGGGTCGCTATTATTACGGCTTGGGTAATCTATATGGATCAACGAAGCGCGACTATTTTGCACGCTCTAACTTCGCCAATATCGTGATTAAGTTTACCTATCTCTTTGACATCATCAGAACAAAAAACTCTAAAATTAAATAACTATGTTTGAAAATCAACCCAAAGGATTATTTGCGTTGGCATTGGCCAACACTGGCGAGCGTTTCGGTTATTACACGATGCTTGCTGTATTTGCTTTGTTTTTGCGTGCTAACTATGGCCTGGATGCCGGATGGGCAGGAGAGATCTACAGTGATTTCTTGATGCTTGTATATTTCCTCCCCATTGTAGGAGGTTGGCTGGCTGACCGTTATGGTTTTGGTCGAATGGTTACCACTGGTATCTTAATTATGTTTGCCGGCTACCTATTATTGTCTGTGCCTCTTGGTGGCGACACTTTTGCACTGATTGTGATGCTGATAGCACTTGTTCTTATCGGGTTTGGTACAGGACTCTTTAAAGGTAACCTGCAGGTCATGGTAGGTGATCTATATAATGATCCGCAGTATGCTAATAAGCGCGATGCTGGTTTCTCTCTGTTCTATATGGCCATCAACATCGGTGCGCTCTTTGCACCTACTGCTGCTGTTAGAATCATGGAGTGGGCTCAGGAAAACCTTGGTACCAGTGTAAACGATTCTTATCACTTTGCCTTTGCTGTGGCATGTGCATCGCTGATTCTATCTATCGCTATTTACTATATCTTCCGTGGTACATTCCGTCATGTTGAGGGTGGTAAGGGTAAGGCTGACAAGGCTCAAGCTGCTGCAGCAGAACCCGAATTGAGCAAGGAAGAAACCACTCAGCGTGTGGTTGCACTCTGCCTGGTATTCGCTGTAGTTATCTTCTTCTGGATGGCTTTCCACCAGAATGGTTTGTCGTTGACGTACTTCGCTGATGAGTTTACGGCAAAATCAGCTAGTGGTGTTGATACCATGCCATTTGATGTGATTAACCTTGTGATGATTATCTTCATCGTTTACGCAGGTTTCTCACTCTTCCAAAGCAAGACCTCTAAAGGCAAAGGTATCTCTGCTGCGATTATCGTAGCAGCTGTGGCCGTACTCTATTATAAGTATACTCAGGCTACTGGTGAGGTGGCAATCTCTGCACCTATCTTCCAGCAGTTTAACCCCTTCTATGTAGTAGCCCTTACCCCAGTATCAATGGCTATTTTCGCAGCATTGGCTTCTAAGGGAAAAGAGCCTACGCCTCCACGTAAGATTGCCTATGGTATGTTGGTAGCAGCTTCTGCGTTCATCGTGATGATGTTGGCTTCGCAGGGATTGCTCACTCCTAATGAGCAGAAGGTAGCTGGCGATGCAGCATCGTTTGTTTCTCCTTATTGGTTGATCAGTACTTATCTGATTCTTACATTCGGTGAGCTGTTGCTCAGCCCAATGGGTATCTCGTTTGTATCAAAGGTGGCTCCTCCAAAACTGAAGGGTTTGATGATGGGTGGTTGGTTCGTATCTACCGCCATCGGTAACAAACTGGTAGGTGTAGGTGGCTATCTTTGGGGTGACATTCCTCTCACCGTAGTATGGGGTGTGTTCATCGCCGTTTGTGTGGTTGCAGCACTCTTCATGTTTGCTATGATGAAGCGCCTGGAGAAGGTTTGCTAATATGATATCATTCATCCCATTTCTGGTACTGATAGTACTCATCACATGTTGCGTTGCCGTATTCGGTAACGCAACATTGGATGGTGCCAGTCAGGTGTCGCTGCTGGCGGCATCGGCAGTGAGTGTGCTGATAGGCCACTTTACGAAACGCCTGGAATGGGAGAACCTGGAAAAGGAAATAACGGATAAGATCGCGAGTTGTACACCTGCAATCATTATCCTCTTATTAATTGGTGCCATCGGTGGAACGTGGATGGTGTCAGGCATCGTACCTACGATGATCTACTACGGCATGCAGATTATCCGTCCAGAGGTGTTTCTGGTGAGCAGTAGTCTGCTTTGTGCCTTAGTAAGTTTGATGATTGGTTCGTCGTGGACCACAGTGGCTACTATCGGTGTGGCTCTGATGGGTATTGGCAAGGCACATGGCTTCGACGATGGCTGGATAGCCGGTTCGATCATCACTGGTGCATACTTCGGCGATAAGTTGTCGCCACTCAGCGATACCACAGTGTTGGCATCGAGCGTATCTGGCACGCCGTTGTTTACGCATATCCGTTATATGCTTTTCACCACAGTACCTACATTCTGCATATCACTTACCATCTTCTTGATAGCTGGTTTTACGATGGACGTACAGGGACATGGCAACGTGCAGGAGTTTATGGATGGACTTCAGCACACGTTTGTCATCTCGCCATGGTTACTGATAGTGCCGGTGTTGACGGGTGTGATGATTGCCCGTCGTTGGCCTTCGATGGTGGTGTTGTTCCTGGCGATACTGTTGGCGGCTGTTGTAGGACTGCTGGTGCAGCCCGAACTGATCCGACAGATATCGGGTCACGATGGATTCCTATCGTCGTATAAGGGTATGATGCAGGTATGCTATGGCAGTACCAATATCGAGACGGGTGTGCCGATGCTGAACGATTTGGTGGCAACGAGTGGTATGGGCGGTATGATGCCAACGATATGGCTGATTATCTGTGCACAGACATTCGGTGGTGCATTGACCGCTACTGGACAGTTGCAGGACCTGATGAAGATGGTGCTGCGATGGGTTCGTGGTACAGCATCGATGGTGGCATCAACTGTTGGTACATCGTTGTTCTGCAATATCGCTATGGCCGATCAGTATCTGTCGATCATGCTGGCCAGCTCGATGTTTAAGGATGTGTACAAGGAGCGTGGCTACGAATCGCGCCTGCTGAGTCGTAGCTGCGAGGATGGTGCTACAGTGACATCGGTGCTGGTACCATGGAATACCTGTGGACTGACGCAGAGTACCGTGTTGGGTGTGGCCACATTGACTTATCTGCCATATTGTTTCTTTAATTTCCTATCGCCGGTAACGTCGATTGTGGTTGCTGCCCTCGGATGGAAGATAAAACGTAAATGATACTTGGTTTACTGTTATCAGGCTTTCTGACTTTCGTAGAGTTGAACTGTGAGAATATGTTCGACTATACACACGATGATGGTAAACAGGATGTGGAATATCTGCCAGAGGCGACACGCCACTGGACGAAACAGCGCTATTGGCGCAAGTTGAACCATATCGCCCAAGAACTGCTTTCTTGTTCAGATGACGGGATCCCTGATTTGATTGCTCTCTGCGAAGTTGAGAATGATTCAGTTCTCCATGATTTGACAAAGCGCTCCTTATTACGCCATGCAGGCTATGAGTATCTGATGACATCATCGCCAGATGAGCGTGGTATCGATGTAGCACTCGTCTATTCTCCCTTTTCTTTTGCACCTATTCATCATCATGCCATCAGGGTGGAACCCATAAAAGGCATGCGACCTACGCGTGATATTCTCTATGTAAGTGGTGAGACTGTTAGTGGTGATACCCTGCATGTATTTGTGGTTCATTTGCCTAGTAAATTTGGTGGCGAAAGATACAGCCGACCCTTTCGTGAAGTAGCAACACGAAAGTTGTGTGAGGCCATCGATTCTGTCTATGCTGTAAATAGTGAGTCACAGGTTATTATCGCAGGTGACTTTAATGATGGACCAGAGAGTCAAACCCTGCAAACGATCGAAGAACATAGGATTCATAACCTGACGGCAAAAGCTTCTGCCCCTAAGGATGTAGAGGGAACTTATCGCTATCAAGGTAAGTGGGAGCGGATTGATCATATCCTGGCATCGCCTATGATGAAAGTAGACACAGCTTTGATTCATGCCCCTGCTTTCTTGCTTGAAGAAGACAAAACCTATGGAGGCGTAAAGCCCAAACGAACGTATCAGGGTATGCGTTATCAGCCAGGTTATAGCGATCACCTACCTTTGGTGGTGCGCTTCTTACTTTCTAATATTCGGCAATTGTAGTCCGTAACCCTTCTTATGGTTAACGTAGAGCATAGCAAAAGCAATGAGGGCAGCCCCCAAAGCTGTAAAACCGAAGATAAGCATTGAAGTGGTGTAGGAAGGATCTGACTGATTTGCACGTCCCACCATCATTGGGATGATGGCACGTCCGAAGTTCTGGATGAAGAAAATCATCGAGTAAGCTGTACCCAGACATTTCAAGGGGATAATCTTAGGTACACAAGGCCAAAGTGCAGCAGGTGCCAGTGAATAACCGATGCTCAGTACTACCATCAGCAAGATGGCAAAAGCACTACTGTGAATGGGGAGTGAGAAACCAAAATGGACCGCAGTGAGCATCAAGGCACCAGTAATGACGAGGGTGACACCTTTTCCAAAGCGATCGTAAACGAGTCCAAATAGGGGCGTCATCAAAATCGTACCAAAAGGTGCGATAGAAGAGAAGAAACCTGCGATATCTGTATCCACACCATATTTCATCACCATCAGTTTTGTAGAGAACTTCAGGAAGGGTGATACTGCAGAATAGAAAAGGACGCAGAAAAGTGTAATTAGCCAGAAGCCTGGATTTCGTAAAGTCACGAGGATATCGGAGAAACGGAACTCTTCGGAAGAAGAATCAGAGGCGGGGAGTAGCTTTGCATCTAGCTTGCGATCCATTACGCAGAATACCAGGAATGCCAATAGTCCGATGATAAGAAACGCCAGCGATACCAACAGTGGTGTTGAGAGTGTAAAGTGGCGGGCGATAGGTGCAGAGATACTCAGTGCTGCAGCTGTGCCTAAACGTGCCATCGCCAGCTGGATGCCCATCGCTAAAGCCAGTTCATGTCCTGTAAACCAGCGCACCATCGCTTTCGATACGGTAATACCAGTCATTTCGTAACCCACACCAAAAATGGCAAAGCCAAGCGAGGCAAAGGCCACAGATGGTGGCAAGTTAAATCCAAATAGTGAATAGTGAATGGTATCGTCGAGATGGGCGGTAACTGCGTAATATTTAATAAGTGTGCCTATCACCATCAGACTACAGGCGAGGGTTCCTGTAAAGCGGATGCCCATCTTGTCGAGGATTAATCCTGAGAAGAAGAGCATCAGTAGAAAGACGTTGATGAGTCCGCTGGAACCAGAGAAGAAACCATAATCACTTGAGGTCCAACCCAAACCACCTTGGTCTTTTGGCATCTCCAACAACGTTTCCAAGGGCGACATGACATCGTTAACGAAGTAGCCCATCATCATGGCTGTAGCCACGATGAAGAGCACCGTCCATCTTGCAAATGGTGAGTCGTTGAGCCGTTGTCGGATTGCCTCTGCCATTTACTTCTTTTTCACTGGGTCGCAAGTAAGCCCACAACCCAATTTCTTGAATATCTTGCGATCTACCTCTGAGAGCATGACTGTGGTGTGAACCTGACAATTGCGCAAATGAGGCAACTGCTCCAAGGCCTTACGACAATTCTCATCATGGGTAGAAAGTACACTGAGTGCCACTAGCACCTCGTCAGTATGCAGACGTGGATTCTTACCACCAAGATATTCTATCTTCGTCTTCTGAATAGGTTCAATCAAACTCTGTGGAATCAGCTTCGCCTCGTGATCGATGCCTGCCAGATATTTGGTGACATTAAGCAACAAAGCTGCACTGGGACCAAGCAGAGGTGATGACTTCGCAGTGATAATCGTACCATCCTCGAGTTCCATCGCAGCTGCTGTCTGACCACTTTGAATCTTCTTTTCGTAGGCAGCAACTGTAACCTTGCGGGTAGCAGTTGAAATCTTAGCCTGATTAAAGAGCATGCGGATTTTATTTACCTCACTCTCGTTATCAGCACCATCTGCCATCTTATTGGTGGCATCGTAAAAACGACGGATAATCTCATCTTTCGAAGCCTCACAGCAAACCTCATCATCGCTGATACAGAAGCCCACCATATTAACGCCCATATCTGTGGGTGACTTATATGGATTCTCGCCATAGATACCCTCGAAGAGCACATTCAGCACAGGGAAAATCTCTACATCGCGATTGTAGTTTACAGCTGTCTTTCCATAGGCCTCCAGATGGAAGGGGTCGATCATGTTCACATCGTTGAGGTCGGCAGTAGCTGCCTCGTAGGCGATATTAACAGGATGCTTCAGGGGCAGATTCCATACAGGGAAGGTCTCAAATTTGGCATAACCTGCACGAATACCACGCTTGTTTTCGTTGTAAAGTTGCGAAAGACAAGTAGCCATCTTACCACTACCAGGACCAGGAGCTGTTACAATCACCAGAGGTCGAGTCGTTTCTACAAAATCGTTCTTGCCAAAGCCTTCATCGCTCGCAATCAGATCTACATTGTGGGGATAGCCATCAATGGGGTAATGGAAATACGACTTGATACCCATGCGCTCCAAGCGATGATGGAACTGATCGGCAGCATGTTGACCAGTATAATGAGTAATCACGACACTGCCCACAAAGAAGTCGCGACGCATAAACTCATCACGCAAACGGAGTACGTCTTCATCGTAGGTAATACCAAGATCGGCGCGAATCTTATTCTTCTCAATATCGTCAGCACTTACGACAATGATAATCTCGATGCTGTCTCGAAGCTGAGCCAACATGCGCAACTTTGAATCAGGCTTGAAACCTGGCAAGACGCGAGAGGCATGGTGATCATCGAAAAGTTTACCTCCCAACTCCATATACAGTTTGCCATCAAACTGAGCGATGCGCTCCTTGATATGCTCAGACTGAATCTTGAGATATTTCTCGTTATCGAATCCTATTCTCATATTATTCTTGTATATTTGGGAGTTCGAGACCAATGCCTTTCTTCTTATCTACCACCTTCAATACGAAACCAAGGATGAGTGCAGCTACACCCAGTGATGCCAGCATGACGAGCGGTGCTGTGTAGTCGAATTGTGTAGGATCGGTTACACCAGGGTTCGTCTGGTCGAGTATCTTACCAATCAGCAATGGGAAGAGCCAGAGACCAATGTTCTGAATCCAGAAAATCAACGCATAGGCAGAACCAATTACCTTGGCATCAACCAACTTTGGCACAGAAGGCCAGAGTGAGGCAGGAACCAGTGAGAACGATGCACCCAGAACCAGAATCGTGGTGTAAGCGATGATGATACCACCCACAGCATTGCCCTTGAACATTGGCAGAACGAAGGCAAACGTCAAGTGACAGGCTATCAGCAGCACACTACCCAGTACGAGCATTGAAGCAGCCTTGCCATGATGGTCGAGATAGCTACCCAGAATAGGCGTAATCAGCACAGCCAGCAATGGGAATACAGCAAAGATACTCTCAGCAGACTGACGCATGTAACCCATATAACAATAGGTAATGAGTGCTACAATCGACAAGCCAAGCAAACCATATTTAAGATTAGCTTTCTTCTGGAAGTTGCTGGCGAAACCAGCAGCAGCCACAATCAGCATAATGATATACTGAACGATGGTTACATCAGGCTGTGCCCAGAAAGAGTTTGCATCAGGAGCTGTGAGCGTAAGATTACATTGCAACATGTTTACGGCATACTTCTGGAAGGGGAAGATGGCTGAATAGTACAGCACGCAAAGCAGGGCCACAATCCAGAAACCTGCATCTGTCAGGATCTTGCCAAGGTCAGAAATCTTGAAAGGATCGTCCTTTTCCTCTGCCTCACCAGTCTGACTATCGAGCTTCTGATCCATAAAGAAATAGACGATGGTCATGATGAGGGCGATACACATCAGTACCACACCAAAGGCTACAGAACGGCTCACAGAGATCTCACCACCCAGACGGGCAAAGAAAGGCGAGAAGATCATACAGGTGGCTACACCCAGACGAGCGAGTGCCATCTCAGAACCCATAGCGAGTGCCATTTCGCGACCTTTAAACCACTTTACGATTCCTCTTGAAACGGTAATACCTGCCATCTCGCAACCACAACCGAAAATCATGAAGCCACAAGCAGCAAACTTGGCTGAAGCAGGCATGCCAGCGTAGAAGGGTGATACACCCAGTTCGTCGAAAATGGGGATATAATTCAGGTTGTTGTTAAACCATGTTTCGAGTCCTGTTCCCATAAAACTTTCGCTGACGGCATACCATTTTACACAAGCGCCCACCAGCATGACAGCTGCTGAAAGCACTGCCGTAAAGCGAACACCCATCTTGTCGAGGATGATACCTGCGAAAATCAGGAAGAAAACGAAAACATTCAGGAATACCTCTGAACCCTGCATGGTGCCAAACGCTGTAGAATCCCAACCACGGGTTTCCTGCATTAGGTCTTTGATAGGTGAGAGGATATCCATAAAGATGTAGCTGCAGAACATTGCGAGCGCAAGCAGCAGCAAAGCGGTCCAGCGCATACCAGCGCTGTCGCGAAGAGTCTTTTGAATTGCTTGAGTCATTATTGCTTTTTTTTATTATTTCTCTATTTTTGTTCCCATACTGGGAAACAAATATTCCCACACTGGGAATTATTTATTCCCACGTTGGGAACATTTCGTGAGCTTACTTCAGCCAACGGTCGAGCCAGTTGAAGAATGTTCTCTGCCAAAGTACACCATTCTGGGGTTTTAAAACCCAGTGGTTCTCATCAGGGAAGATGAGCAACTCTGCAGGAATACCCTTCATACGGGCAGCATTAAAGGCAGACATACCTTGGGTATAGTTGATACGATAGTCCTTCTCGCCATGAATACAGAGGATAGGTGTATCCCAGTTCTCTACGTACTTATGTGGAGAATCGTGATAAGTCTTCTTCGCATTAGGCAACTGAGGACGATGCCAGTAAGCCTCGTCGTACTCCCAGTTAGAGAACCAGTTCTCCTCTGTTTCCAGATACATTGCAGCCAGATTGAAGGCACCATCGTGAGAGATGAAAGCCTTGAAGCGCTTCTCATGATGACCAGCAAGGTAATAAACACTGAAACCACCAAAGCTGGCACCTACAGCACCCAACTTATCCTTATTTACATAGGGCAAATTCTCAGCAGCATAGTCGATGGCAGCAAGATAATCCTTCATACACTGACCCGTCCAGTCGCCAGAGATCTCCTCAAGCCACTCCTGTCCGAATCCAGGCAAACCACGACGATTAGGTGCTACAATCACATAACCCTGCGAAGCCATAATCATAAAGTTCCAACGATAGCTCCAGAACTGAGAAACGGGACTCTGAGGACCACCCTCGCAGAAAAGCAGGGTAGGATATTTCTTTGTCTCATCGAAGTTTGGTGGCAGAATAATCCATGCGAGCAGCTCCTTGCCATCCGTGGTCTTTATCCAACGCTGCTGTACAGAAGGCTTAGCCAGTTGGTCAGTGATGTGCTTGTTCTCGAAAGTCAGTTGCTGAACAGCCGTATTTTCCGGCTTTTTGAAGTTTGGTGTTACGATATACAGATCAGCAGGTGCTGTAAACGAATGGCGCTCCATCAGCAATTGCTTACTATTATTCATCAGGTGGATAGAACCAAAGTCTGCCCAAGCATTATCCTTCTGTCCGTCAGAGCCAGATTGTGGCAAAACTGGGGTTATCATCTGCTTCAGCTCACCCTTCCAGTTTACGGCATAGAGATTCGCTGTAGCATGCCAAACACCAATGAAGTAAATCATGGCATCCTTCGAGTCACTCCATACGAAATCCTCTACACTAGAGTCGAAACTTTCAGTCACATATTTCTTCTCGCCAGTAGCTAAGTTGTAGACACACAGGCGGTTACGGTCAGCCTCGTAGCCATCACGCTCCATCGAAGTCCAAGCCACGAACTTACCATCGGGCGAGAACTTTGGATTCTGATCATAGCCCACATTGTTCTGAAGATTCTCCTTGGCATTCACGCTCTGGTACTTCAGCGATGTGGTGGGATCAACCTCAGGAGCCTTGTAATCAGCAGGCTTGCAGAGGTTCTTCGTCTCGCGCGTACCTATTATATATAAATAGATATCAGAATCGGTAGAGATAGAGTAGGCCAGACCAGTCTTCTTACGACAGGTATAGGCGATGGTCTTGGAATCAGGACTCCATGCCAATTGCTCAATACCGCCAAAGGGCTCCATTGGGCACTCATAAGGCTCGCCCTCTAAAATGTCGATGCCATCCTTGATGCCATCCTCAGTTACATCAGCAACGAAGGGGTGCTGGATGCTCTCCACATAGTGATCCCAGTGGCGATACATCAAATCAGTCACCAGTCTTCCAGAAGCCTTTGGCAGATCATCAGGATTCTTCTTGATAACCTCGTGGAAGTCGAGGCTATGAAGCAGAATCACTTTCTTGCCATCGGGTGAAAACAGAAAGCCCTCGATATCCTTTGAGGTCTTTGAAATCTGCTTGCGGTCAGAACCATCAGGGTTCATCGTAAAGAGCTTACCACCTGAGAGGAAGGCAATCTTTCCCTGATACCAAGTAGGATCAGTTTCGCTCTTTGTGCCAGTAGTGAGTGTCGTATTGTTAGTACCATCTGCATTGATGATGGCGATCTTCTGCTGACTCTTATTGGCCTTAACGCTGTAGTAGCCCACTTGATAAACAATCTGCTTACCATCAGCACTAGCCTCTGCGGCACCAATGCGACCCATAGCCCAAAGGGCCTCTGGGGTCATCAGGTTGCTTTCGAGTTTGATATTCTGCTTACCGATCTTCACTGTCTCTTCTGCTTTTGCTAGATTGGCTAGAAATACTAGACCAACCAGAATGATTAGGCTTTTCTTCATATTTATCTTCTTTGTTGGTTTTGTCTTTGCTTCTGCATTTCAGCAGCCTGTTTCTGCATAGCCTCAAGTCGGGCAGCCAGTCCGCTAGCCTTCTTATTGGGGTTGTTCTTGTTTTCCTGATACTTCGCCTCAAGAATAGCCAGCAACTTCTCATCATTAGTGGTCTTGCGGAGTGTCCACATGATAGCAGCAGAGAAGAAGAGCGAGATGAAGTAGTAGAAGTTCAAACCAGAGCTGTAGTCATTGAACATGAAGAAGAACATGATTGGCATCAGATACATCATCCATTGCATCATCTTCATCTGCTCTGCTTGCTGACCTACCATCTGGTCTCTCTGCTGGCGCATAGTCATATAGCTGTAAAGCACGTTTGATACGCAGAAAAGTACACAGGTCAGTGACAAGTGATCGCCAATACCCCAGATGTTGGTGCCCCATTCGATGATAGGATCGTAAGTCGAGAGGTCGTCAATCCAGAGGAATGACTCTCTACGCAACTGAATTGCATTTGGTACGAAGAAGAACATGGCCATCCAGATAGGGAACTGAATCAGCATAGGCAGACAGCCTCCCAGAGGTGATACACCATATTTGGAATAGAGATTCATCATCTCCTGTTGTTTCTTCATCTGGTCCTCAGGCTTATCGTACTGCTTGGTGGCCTCATCGAGTTTTGGCTTCAGCACACGCATCTTCGCTGATGACATATAGCTCTTCTTCACCATTGGGAAGGTAATCACTTTCAGCAAGAGGGTAATCAAAATCAGTACGATACCCATGCCAAAGCCCCAAGAGGTGAGCCAGTCGAATACGTAGATGGTAAACCAACGGTTAATCCAGCGAACGAGCCACCAACCTAGATAGACGAGTTGCTCCAGATCGAGATCCTTTTCAAAGGTGCTCTGCTGCTCCACGTCCTTAATCAGACGGAAGTCGTTAGGACCAATATACATTTCAAACTCAGAAGGCTTTACACCTGTGGGGTCGAAAGCCGTCTTCAGCTTGGCATTCATCTGCTTCAGATAGCCAGAACCTTTCTCCTGAGGTACACTTGTCAGCAATGAATTAGCTGCAAAATCATCCTTTGAAATCAGGACTGCAGAGAAGAACTGATTCTTGAAAGCTACCCAATCCAGTTGCTCCTCAATGTTCTCGTCAATCTTTTCAGATGTCTCGTTCAGATAGTCTGTACCGCTATTCTTTTCCTTATAGGTAACTGATGTGTAGCGATTCTCGAAGGTAAAGCCCTTCTCCTGCTGACGAACCAGATCGCTCCACTCGATATCCATCATCTGATAGTTAGGCGCGAAGATACCCTGCAGACCATTAGTCTTCAGACTGAAGTGCAACAGATAATCCTTACCCAAAAGATAGTCGAACACGATGCTGCCACCATTGCCAGCCTGAGCTGTCATGGTTACCGTCGAATCAGTCACATTCGATGGGGTGAAGAAAAGATCCTTGGTGATGATGTTCTCATTCTTACCAGCCAGCATGAAGTTCATCTGCTGTGTTTTCTCGTCGAAGAGCGTTACGCCCATGCTGTCTTCGAGATTCTCGAAGTTCTTGATAACGGCTTTCGAAATGGTACCGCCTTTCGTGTTGAATGTCAATTCCACCTTGTCGTTTTTCAGCACGATAGGCCGGTCGCTGCCATTTAGTGCAGCAAAGAAGAGCGCTGTTGAGTCGCCTTGAGCTGCAGCTTCTGCCTGAGCTTTACGTGCTGCCTCTTCAGCTTTCTGCTTCTTGGCAGCATTCTCTTTCAAAACGGCAGCGATACTGTCTTGCTTCTGTGCGGCTTCTATTTCCTCTGCAGAGGGCTGGTTATACCAGCTGAATCCTATCAGGACCAATGCAATCAGGACGAAGCCAATGATAGTGTCTTTATTCATTTCTGCTTATTTTTTGTTCTTATTTTGCTTGTTGTTAATAATGTACGCGCATAATCAAGGTGCAAAGGTACAAATTTTAATTAAGAAATAATTCGTTTTTTATTTTTTTTATTAACTTTGCAGTCAGATATGAGAAAAGTAGCAACCCTTTTTGCGGCTATTATGGTACTCAGTGCCAATGCTGCGCAGACAAATAAGCAGGTTGACGGGCGATTTTACCGCCTGTTTGCCCCAATGACGTTTTATCACAATGTAGCAGAGAAATCACTGTCTATAGATTCCGTTTCGACTAGTCACGATGAGATCATCGATGCGATCGATGCTGCCTTGATGAACGTGTATCTGAACCGTCCTGATTTAGTAAGTGCGACGGAAACGGAACTCAAGGAAAGTGGCGAGATACGCAAGGATGTAGATCAGCCCATTGAAAACCCTGTGGTATTTGTGGCAAAGGTCGAGGAACCCATTGTTGAAGTGATTCCAGAGGACATCCCCACTGAGGTGATGGTTCAGAAACCAAAGTTCTGGACCAAGAAAGGCGATTTCTATTTGCAGTTTATGCAGAACTATGTATCAGGTAACTGGTATAAGGGAGGTGAATCCAATTATTCTGCTGTAGGTTCGTTGACGCTTGAGGCCAATTACGACAATAAGAACAAGTGGAAGTGGGATAATAAGCTGGAGCTGAAACTTGGATTTCTCCGTTCTAGTTCTGACTCGCTGCATAAGTTCAAATCAAACGAAGACCTGATTCGTCTTACGAGTAAAGCTGGACTTGAGGCAGCAAAGAACTGGTACTATACCTTGCAGTTGATGGCCTATACGCAGTTCTCAAGAGGTTTGAAATCGAATGATGCCAAAACCTATTCTGATTTTATGTCGCCATTCAACATCAACCTCGGTCTTGGTATGGATTACAAGGTCGCAACCAAGAATAAGCGATTAACGGGAACGCTCAACTTCTCACCTGTTTCTCTCAACTACCGTTATGTAGACCGTTTGGCGCTTTCTACAAGTTTTGGTTTGGAAGAGGGCAGACATTCTAAGGTAGAGTTTGCATCCCACATGACTGCTGATCTTGTTTGGAAGATGAATGATGTGGCTACATGGAAGTCTCGCTTCTATGCTTATACCTCTTATAAACGTGCAGAGATTGAGTGGGAAAATACATTTGAGCTGCGTGTGTCTAAGTATATCTCCGCTAATATTTTCCTCTATCCTCGCTTTGACGATTCGTCTACTTATGATGACGATTTAGGTTATTGGCAATTCAAGGAATTCTGTTCTGTAGGATTCTCTTACGCTTTCTAAATAAAGAAGCCCGCTCAAGATTAGCGGGCTTCATTTATTCTGCTTCTGTCATATCTCCTTCAATATAGAGTCTTGTCATTTCTACGGCTCCATTGGTTCTTACCGTAATGGACTTTTTGAAATGCCCAGGGAATTTGCCTGTACCATTGTAAGTGACCTTAATCTCACCTTTCTCACCTGGTTTGATAGGCTCCTTGGTGTATTCAGGAACTGTACAACCGCAACTTGCAATCGCCTGATTGATAATCAGTGCCTGTTCGCCTACATTGGTATAAGTAAAGGTATAAGTCACAATTGGGTTCTTTTCAGAGAAAGTACCAAAATCGTGTGTCAGTTTGTCGAACTTTATCTCTGCAGGTTTCTGTGCGAACGATGTCATCATTCCACACATCAGCAGCATTGTCATGATCAAAAACTTCTTCATATTTTTGCTATTTAATTGATTTTCGCGGCAAAGTTAATAAAAAAATGAGAATTAAGAATGAAAAATGAATAAAATTGTGTAATTTTGCACCTCAAAAGGATAAAACAGAAAGAAATATGTATAGAAGCAAGACTTGTGGAGAGCTTCGTCTCTCTGATGCAGGCAGTGTAGTAACACTGGCAGGATGGGTACAGCGCAGCCGTAAGATGGGAGGTATGACCTTCGTTGATTTGCGCGACCGTTATGGTCTGACACAGTTGGTTTTCAATGAGGCCGATGATGCAGAACTTTGTGAGCGTGCCAATAAGTTGGGACGTGAGTTCTGTATTCAGGTTAAAGGTGAGGTCAGCGAGCGTCAGAGCAAGAATCCCAAGATGCCTACAGGCGACATTGAGATTCTGGTTAAGGAGTTGAATGTGTTGAGTGAGAGTCTCACCCCTCCATTCACCATTGAGGATAATACCGATGGTGGTGATGATATCCGTATGAAGTATCGTTATCTTGATTTGCGTCGTGCTGCCGTTCGTAAGAATCTCGAACTGCGCCACCGCATGACCATCTTGATCCGTAACTTCCTCGATAGTAAGGAGTTTATCGAGGTAGAGACACCTATTCTGATTGGTTCCACCCCAGAGGGTGCTCGCGATTTCGTGGTGCCTTCTCGTATGAACCCAGGTCAGTTCTATGCTTTGCCTCAGTCTCCTCAGACTTTGAAGCAGTTGTTGATGGTATCAGGGTTCGACCGTTATTTCCAGATTGCCAAGTGTTTCCGTGATGAAGACCTTCGTGCCGACCGTCAGCCTGAGTTTACACAGATTGACTGTGAGATGTCGTTTGTAGAGCAGGAAGATGTACTTCAGCTTTTCGAGGATATGGCTCGTCATCTGTTTAAAGAGGTACGTGGTGTAGAGCTTCCTCCACTTCAGCGTATGACTTGGCATGAGGCCATGCGTCGCTTTGGTTCTGATAAGCCCGATCTCCGTTTTGGTATGGAGTTCGTAGAGTTGATGGAGCAGTTGAAGGGTACAGGTACATTCCCTGTATTCAATGATGCCAACTATATTGGTGGTATTTGTGTGCCTGGTTGCGCCAATTATTCTCGTAAGCAGCTCGATGAACTTACTGATTTCGTAAAGCGTCCTCAGGTTGGTGCTAAGGGATTGGTTTATGTGAAGTTCAATGAGGATGGTACTGTTAAGTCTTCTATTGATAAGTTCTATACCCCAGAGGTATGGGCCAAGGTGAAAGAGACTATGGGCGCTAAGGATGGCGACCTTGTACTGATTCTTTCTGGCGATAATGCCAATAAGACCCGTGTACAGCTTTGTACCCTTCGTTTGGAGATGGGCGATCGTCTTGGATTGCGTGATAAAGATACCTTCGTTTGCTTGTGGATTGTTGACTTCCCACTCTTTGAGTGGAGTGATGAAGAGCAGCGTCTCATGGCTACTCACCATCCATTCACGATGCCAAATCCTGATGATATTCCTCTGTTGGATACTGCCCCAGAAAAGGTTCGTGCCGTGGCTTACGACTTTGTTTGTAATGGTGTCGAAGTGGGTGGTGGTTCTCTCCGTATCCACGATGGCAAATTGCAGGAAAAGATGTTCCAAATTCTGGGCTTCACCCCAGAGCGTGCGATGGCCCAGTTCGGCTTCCTCATCAATGCCTTCAAGTATGGTGCACCTCCTCACGCAGGTCTCGCCTTTGGTCTCGACCGTTTCGTATCCTTGATGGCTGGTCTCGACAGTATTCGTGATTGTATTGCTTTCCCAAAGAACAATAGTGGTCGCGATGTAATGCTCGATGCTCCTGGAGAATTAGACCCCAAACAGCTTGACGAACTGAATCTGAAAGTTGACTTACATCAAGAATAGTCCGTTTTCAGCCAAAAAAACTTAAATTTCAATAACTTGTATGAAGTAATTGTATTACTTTTGCACCCGAAATATAAAAGAAGTATCACTTCAATACGAGTATTAAATATTTAAAGAACTATGGCAGAAAAGAAAGCAACAGCTAAGAAGGCTACTGAGACAAAGGCAGCCGCAGCTAAGAAGGAAACCGTTAAGAAGGCAGCAGCTCCAAAGGCAGCCGCAAAAGTTGTTCTCGCTATCAACGCTGAGAATGCAGGTTTCAAGGCAGGAGATGTTTATCAGGCACTGGCAGCAGCAGGTAAGGCTCTCACCGTTAAGGAGATTGCAAAGGCTGCAAAGATTTCAGAGGAGGAGACTCTTCTCGGTCTGGGTTGGCTCTTCAAGGAGGGCAAGCTCGCTAATGATGGCGAGAAAGTTACATTGGCATAAGACAATTTAACGAATGATAGAAAAAGGTCGGTAATCAATTTTTACCGACCTTTTTTAATCTAACGATGTAAATGACGTACGACAAACAGATTATACAAATTCTTTTAGAAGTAGGCGACAAGGGCATCAGCGTTCAGCAGTTGTCCAAGCATGTCTATAATATGAATGTGAGTCTGTTTTTTACGCCTGATTATGAGGAAATCCGTAGTTACGTCCAGCAATACTTGTTGAAAAACTCCAAGTCTTCACTCTCACTGATTGAAGCTACAGGCAAACGAGGTTGTTATCGCTTAAATGCTCAAAATAATGCCGATGCCCGCCAGCTTGTTCTTAATTTCCGCGAAGACCTTCATCCCGAAGAAAAAGAGGAGAAGCCTGTGGTAGACCTCTCCTTAAGTTTATTTGACTAAGTTGTTCTTCTTGTATACACTGTCGTATACTGTTAGTAACTGTTCAGCTGTTTCTCTCCAGGAGAATAGTTGCGCTCTTTCCAGTCCTATCTTCTTTTGTTGATCGTAGAATGCCTGATCATTTTCTAGTTGCAGCATTTTTTCTGTCATCTCGTTAGGATTTTCAGGATTGATGAGGATGGCCTCTTTTCCACCAATCTCTGGCATCGACGATGTATTTGAAGTAATCACAGGTGTGCCGCAAGCCATCGCTTCAAGTAGTGGAATACCAAAACTCTCTCTGAGTGATGTATAGAGAAAGGCGAAAGCGTTGTTATAGATATAAGGTAAATCGCTGTTTACGATATAGCCAGGCATCACGATGGAGGGGAGAATGTTCTCGATGTGATTCCTTTCTACGATTCCGTTCAGATAAGCCTTGTCGAGATCAGCCATCAACAGTTTTCTCTTTACGCTTGATTGCTTAAGATAGTTAGAGTAAGCTATCAGCGTACGCTCTGTATTCTTCTTTGGGTCAGTATTGCCTAGGAAGAAGAAATAACTAGGCTTCTCAATGTATTTTTGATAGACGCTCTTTGTATCGCTGATAGGTTTGAACCAATCGTTATACCCATTATAAATCATTGCCATTTGTGCCTCAGGAATATTCAGCTTCGATATGATATTATCCTTCTCGAAATTCGACACCGTGATAATACGCTCGCATTTCTTAAGAATCTTGGGCACAACTAATCGTCGGTATAACCATCCCATGTTCTGATAAAGCGATTTATTGTTCTTATCACGTGGTTCCAAGAAGATGATGTCGTGAAGTGTCAGAACCAATGGAATCTTGCAGCGGATAGGAGCCGTGTTGCTGGTGCAGTGCAGTATATCCAGATTCAGTTCGTTGGCTACTTTAGGCAATGTCACTTGTTCCCAAAGCGGATAGAATTTGCCACCTATTTCTAAGATGTGTACATTCTTTGTATCTTCCAGACATTTGTCCTCACCAGGCGCTACAAACACAAAGTATTCGTTCTTTGTGTCAATTTTCTGTATCTCACGAATTTCCTGCAACACCACATAATCCATGCCGTGCTTGTTCTTGCGGAAAATTCTTTGTGCTTCTATACCGATTCTCATATTTGTTTGATGATTTTAGCAGGTACGCCAGCCACGAGCGAGTGGGGTGGAACGTCCTTGGTTACTACTGCGCCAGCTGCTACTACAGAGTGATGACCAATTGTTACACCAGGCAGAATCACAGCGTTCGCACCAATCCAAATGTCATCCTCAATGGTTACAGGATTGGTACTTACGCCCTGTTCGTCTATTCTTTTGTTCGAATCCTCAAAATTGTGATTCAGCGCCGTAACAGTAATCCCTTGCGCCAGATTCACATGATTGCCAATTGTTACAGGGCCAATAATGGTATTATGCAATCCTATTCTGGTGTAGTCACCAATTCTAACATCGCCTACAGCGTTATTAATCGTTGCGAAAGATTCAATCACGGAATAATCTCCAAGCCAGAATTTGCGATAGGGAGGCGTATCCATGCGGGCAGAGCGATGAATCACCGAATGCTTCCCCCTGTGTTGATATAGTGGTGCTAGCATCCTGATAAACCATCGTGGTCTTGTTTCCACTTGGTTCATAATCACCCAATCGAAGAATTTCTTCCACTTAGGGTTACTTTTAAACTTCTCTCTGATCGCTTCGTTATTCATCTCTTTCGCTTTTTATGATTCTATCATTTGCTTCCATTGTTGAATGATATTCTGAATGTCAAATCGTTTTGCTATTTCTAATGCTACTTTTGATTTCGCTTGCCAGTCAATATGAGTTGCGTCTTCCAGTCGTTGAGCCAATTCCTTAATATCACCATTCTTGAAATAAAGTGCAAAATCGCCCATGATTTCTTTGCTAGTCGGTAAATCTGAAGATACGATTGGTAATCCATGAGCCATCGCCTCTACTAATACCAATCCGAATCCCTCCCATCGTGAACTTAAAACATACACTTGAGCATTTGAATAATACGCTTGTACGTGATTAGTGAATGGATGAATGAACACTCTGTCCTCTAATCCGTATTTTTGAATCAGCGATCTGTAGAGTGCTTCTTCAACGCCTTCTCCTACGATATCTAATTTCCATTCTTTATTTCTTTGAGCAAATAAATGGAATGCTTCTATCAGCAAATCAAAGCCCTTATGTTGTTTGGAGAACCTTCCTACAGCTAAAAAACTCTTTGATGATCCATCCGATACTTTCCCAGGGCTCAATGTCAAGGGATTATATATTACGGTAGGTTTAAATTTAGAATCATATTCTTTATAGCAGTTGGCATCGTGCTGACAAAGCAGTACGACGTGGTCCAATTTCCTGAATTGATAGACATAATGCCTTTTCCTTTTAGCCCCAATATAATAATGAGAGTCGTCACCAAATATTGCTTCGTATGAATTGTGTATCCATCCAAAAAGTTTTATGCCTTCTAACTGCTTTCGTAGTGTTGCTAATCTTGCTGTCAATGGGGCATGTACACCAATAATAACATCATAATTCCCTTGTTGGAATTCATGCGCTAGTGCTTTCCTTCGTCTGGCAGGGAAAGAACTCCTGGCATATAGATTAGATGCCCATTCAGATTGAAGACCCAGTTTTAAGTAGATACCACTATAAATTTTGTAGAGCTTCTGTTCGTACTTCCCTATATGAGGATAGCTGAAGAATCGATAATGGATATTGGCATCTTTTAACCCGTAGAGATTTGTATCTTCTGTATCAGGATTGTCAAATGTTATGATGTTAACATCATAATCCTTTGCGAGTTCTTTGGCAATAACTGCTGTTACTCGTTGAACCCCACCAATACTGAAAATACTATCTATAATAAAACAAACCCTTTTCATCGTCATTGTTAATACAGATTAGATGTTTGTAACTTTGTTGTAGTAATTGATGAGTATGTCCGTACAATTTGAAACATTGTATTTTTGAGCAATTGTTTTCATAAGTTTAGGTTGCGTATTATTATCAGCTAATGCCTTAATAACTGCTTGACCTATTTCGTCAATGCTGTATGGATTCACAGTCTCTACAGTCCCCCTATCATAGTATTCTTTAGGACCGCCTAGTTCTGTAATAACTATATTACAACCATGCATAGCAGCTTCAAGCGCAACAAGCCCTACTCCCTCATTAAGACTTGGTAATGCAAACACTTTGGCACGGTTGTAGAGTGACATCAGATCTTCATCACTAACAAATCCTAATAATTCAATATTTTTATTGTTTCCTATTAATGATAGGAGTTGATCCTTAGACTCGGAATTACCAGTATTTCCTGCGAGTTTTAAATGAAATCCGTATTTTTTAGCTGCTTCAATTAACCTTGGAACATTTTTCCGAGGTTGAGTCATTGTTCCTGTAAATAAGCAAAAAGGCTCTTTTGATACGTTTGGATTATATTTAACATCTCTGTATGATAAAGGAACTATCGCTATTTTGTCTTGGTTAATTCCGTATCCATTTTTTAGATATTTTGCTTCATATCCGGATCTTGCAAAAAATAGTTTTATGTCTTTTTTTAGCTTGCGTAGTGCATAATTTTGAGTAAACAAACGCGCTTTTTCACATCCCAAATGTGTCGCAAGACGATATTTCCACATTGGAGTGTTAGTGTCAATAATAGGGGAGAAAACAAAATTTGGATTTAACTTACTACCCCAATGAATCATATCATAATTCCACAATCCGAACCCAAAAACATGTATAATGTCAAATCTTTTCCAATCGTAATGCCCCCATGGATTTATTCGCTCAACATGATGACCTTTCCTCTCTAATTCTTTTAACCATATTTCTGCTTGCATTTTGCTGCCATCACTAACCCCCATATAGCAGGCTCCAGGATACATGATATATGCTATATTCATAATGTTTGTAGATTTGTTATTTTGCAAAAGTAATGCATTTTTTTGAAATTGTTGTTTTTTAGAGGACTTTTTTTTGTGAATTGCATTTTTTTTTTTAAATTTGCACACAATTAGAAGAAATGATGAAGCCTAATAAGCAGTTGAAAATAGTATATTGTACGCCTTCTCTCTATATGGCAGGAGGAGTTGAACGTGTATTAACCCTAAAAGCTAATTATTTTGCTGATCATTATGGCTATGATGTGACGATTATTGTAACAGATGGAAAAAATAAATCTTCATTTTTTACATTGTCAGATTGTGTTAAAGTTGTAAATCTTGATATTAATTTTGAAGAATTATGGCATCGCAATTTCATTATGCGCGTTTATCAATATGTTGTTAAACAGCGTCAATATAAACATGCACTTTCTAAAGAATTGTATCGTATTCATCCTGATATTACAATTAGTACGCTTCGTCGTGAAATCAATTTTATATCTGACATAAAGGATGGAAGTAAAAAAATCGGGGAAATACATATTAATAGAGCTCATTATCGTAATTTTACGCCAAACAGATCAAATCTTATTAAGAAATTATTTGCGAAATCCTGGATGAGAGGATTGCTCGAGCATGTTAAAAAGTTAGATCGATTTGTCGTTTTGACGGAATATGACCGTCAAGCATGGCAAGAGATTCCTCGAGTCGAAGTTATTCCTAATCCATTGCCCTTTTATCCTATAAAAGTAGCGTGTTCTCGGCGTAGACGTATAATAGCTGTAGGACGTTATTTTGATGAGAAAGGTTATGATTTGTTAATTAAAGCATGGTCTATCATTGAGAAAGAATGTGATGATTGGGAGTTGGATATATATGGAGATGGTTGCAAATCATATTATGAAAGAATTGTAGATGATTTGAATATAAATAGGACTCGATGCCGGCTAAATGATAGTATTAAAGACGTTCAGAAAGAGTATTTAGATAGTTCCTTCTTCGTGTGTACATCTCGATTTGAGGGCTTTGGAATGGGTATTATTGAGGCTATGGCATGTGGCTTGCCTGTGGTGGCCTTCGATTGTCTTTGGGGACCTCGTTCTATTATTTCTGATGGTGAGGACGGCCTTTTGGTTGAAAATGGTAATATTGTGAAATTGGCAGAAACGATGCTTTTTCTTATATATCATCCACTTACTATTGCAGAAATGGGACAAAAAGCTATTATAAATGTATCGCGTTTTAATATAGATACAATTGCGATGAAATGGAAACGTTTATTTGAAAGCTTATGAATGACCAATTTGATGTAACGATTGGAATTCCTGTCTTTAAATCTGTTAAGAGTATAAGTGAAACATTATGTTCAGCTCTTAACCAGACTTTTGGGGATATTGAATTCTTAATAGTTGACGACTTTGGCCATGATGGTTCTATAGATGTAATTTTACAAATGTGTAGAACTCATCCAAGAGGAGGGAATATTAGAATTTTAAGTAATGGTCAGAATCGTGGGGTTAGTTATTGTCGAAATCTTATAATTGACGAAGCGAGAGGACGCTATCTGTTTTTTATGGATTCTGATGATTTAATTGAGCCTAATACTATTCAGCTTCTTTATGATGCCTTGGTACATAATCAGGCCCAAGTTGCTTATGGATCTTATGAAATTGTTGATAATGTAAATAATGGACCTTCACAAGTATATCAGAAAGCGAAAATGGTTTTGAATGGAGAAGATGAATTGGCCATGTATGCATTTAAGTATAACCATATTTTTCATGTGTCAGTTTGTAATGTTTTGATCGATTTGTCATTTCTTCGTAATACAGGACTTAAATTTTTGGATGTTGAGTATTGGGAGGATATGGCATTCACGATTGAATTGGTTACATTGGTAAATAAGGCGGTCCTTCTGTCTGATGTAACGTATCATTATATCCGCAGGTCAGGTTCTCTTTCTCACTATCAAACCCGTTTCTTTTTGGAAAAGAAGGAATTGCAGAAGAATATATCGGTTATTGATTATCTTAAAGAAAAATGTAGTTTCTTAAAGGGAAAAACTTACTTACCATATTTATTATACAATCTTGAAATGAATAGTTTTTATATAGTCTGTCATATATTTAGTAAGTTTCACAGAATTGTACCAAGTTTCACTAATAATGAGATACGGCATGTAATGTGGTATCCACTTCATATTGGGGATATTGTTAATAATCGTCACCGTTTTGTGCCCAATGTTTTATTCTATTTCTTAAGTAAAATGCCTATGTGCTTTTTCTTTCCATCGATATGGATGATGGGAAAATATAAAAAGGCAATATAATCTGAACTGAAAATAATTAAGCTATGCGAATACTCTTTTTGGTTTATCATGGTTTTTCTGAGTATAGTGGAATTTCAAAGAAAATACATTATCAGGTAAAAGGACTTCGTGAGAATGGTCACGATGTAAGATTGTGTTATTATGGCATTGATAATGCTGGTCATCGTTGTAGATATATTAACAATGAAGTAATAAAAGATTATGGTACAGGTTTTATAGCAGGACTTCGTCAGCGAATTGACTATAATTGCGTCTATCAATATTGTAAGCAGAATGGCATACAGTTCGTTTATGCCCGTTGTTTTCAAAATGCGAATCCGTTTTTGATACATTTTTTTAAGAAGTTGAATAAGTTAGGTGTTAAATCAGTAACAGAAATTCCTACTTATCCATACGACCAAGAATTTGCAACCCTTTTTTTGAAACAACGCATAGAGTTGAAAATTGACCAACTCTTTAGAAATCAATTATCTAAAGAGATGGTCGCAATTGTCACTTTCTCTGATGCTGATCAAATATTCGGTCAGCGAACTATACGAATTAGTAATGGTGTAGATTTTGATAGTGTTCCATTACACAAATACCAAGCTCCCAATGATGGGGCTGTTCATATGCTAGGAGTTGCAGAAGTGCATATTTGGCATGCTTTTGATCGTTTGATTGCTGGAATAGGAGAGTATTATAGTAAGAACCCAAGTGGTCGAAAAGTTTATTTTCATATAGTTGGGGGTGTTCACCCTAATGAGCGATATAAGAAAAATGTTTTCCATCCAGGTTTACAGACCATCATAGATAAATACAATATTCAGGAATATATAATATTTCATGGACCTCTATTTGGCAATCAGTTAGATAAAGTATTTAATCAATGTTGTTTTGCAATAGGTAGTTTGGGACGCCATCGAAGTGGCATTACCGTTATAAAAACATTGAAGAATCGTGAATATGCTACTCGTGGCATTCCGTTTATCTATAGTGAAGAGGATAGTGATTTTGATCATCAGCCGTATGTGCTGAAGGCTGTTCCTGATGAATCTCCAATCAATGTCGGACAGATATTGTCATTTCTTGACAATCATTCATTTGATCCTATGGATATCCGTAAAACTGTTGAACATCTGTCCTGGAAAATTCAGATGCAGAAAGTATTATCCTTTATTTCTTCTTAAGGAAATTGTCTTCTGCATCTACATAATGATTAGTTTTATAGAACAGTTTAGATATGCCATAGAACTTTAATCGTTTCCACATGGCATCTATCAGTGAAGTTTCCTTTAATGAACCGTACCCTGTTATTACGCGACATCGACGATCAAAAACGAATTTTATTTTTCCGTATTTTTTCATGGCTAATGCCATTGAGCCGTCCTCGCCACGTAATAGTTCAACTCTATATCCTTCTTTTTTCGCATTCTCTGTACCATAGCCCAAAGCTAATCCTCTTACACTAAGTTCTGGCCTATTGATCATTTGCAAGCGGATATAAATATCTCGACAGAACTCATACATTTTTAATTGTAGCTTGGAATGTTTTTCTGTAGGGTAGAAACTCCACATAGCAGCGACCGCAGATATACCAGGTTTCATCAGTTCCTCAACCATGATTTCAAAATAATATGGAGGATAAATCGTATCAGAATCTATACACATGGTATATGGCCCTTTAGCGTGATCCAAACCACATTGTCTTGCATAGCCGCAAGTATGTTGATGTTCAGTATAATATGGTATCCCTGATTTTTGATATATTTCTGCAGTTCTGTCCTTGGATTCATTATCAACGCCAATAAACTCGACAGGGTATTTACATTTTATATCACTTAAAGACCAAAGACAGGCCTGCAAATGCTTTTCCTCATTGTAAGCAACTATGATGATGGATATTAATGGATTCTCATTTTGAAGAGCTGTAAGTTGATCATGAGTCTGATCGATGACTTCCTGAGGAACCTCACTAAACGGCTTTTCGTATACACTAAGATATTTCTCGTACCACTCCATAATTAGTAGTTTTTTGCTTGCAAATATACTATGTTTATTTGAAATATCAAAATTATTGTTGAAAAATATATTCTTTTTTTGAGAATCTTGAATATAACATGTTCTATTTCTCATTTTTTTTGTATCTTTGCGCCAATAAATGATTTTTAATTATGGAATATTCTGATGTATATCCACATGTCATTCACAACTCTGGTGATAAATGTCTGATTAGTATCATTATTCCTGTGTATAATGTGGAGAAATATATTCGTCCTTGTTTAGAAAGTGTCTTCCGTCAAAATTTGGAAGAATCAATTTTTGAAGTCATCATTGTCAATGATGGCACTCAAGATCGTAGTATGGAGATCATTCAGGATATCATTAACCAACATCCCAATATCTCTGTTATAAATCAAGAAAACCTCAGTCTTTCTGTTGCAAGAAATAATGGTATGGCAAAAGCAAAGGGAGAGTACATTCTTATGCCGGACTCTGATGATTTGCTTATTGATAACAGCCTGTCTTTATTACTAGAAGAAGCCGTTAAATCAAAGGCTGATCTCGTTGTCGCTGATTTTCTGGAAATGTCGGATCAAGAAATCAATGATAATAAGGCTATTACTCAAATTGAATTACACGTAGAAGAAAAGTCAGGAGAAAGACTGTTTTTGGAAGATTTGAATCCGCGTCAATGTTATGTGTGGCGAACGCTATTTAGAAGAGAATTCTTGTTGGAGAATCATCTTCGTTTTGTCCCTGGCATACGTTACCAGGATGTTCCTTTTACGCATGAATGCTATTTAAAGGCCAAGAAGTGTTTGAGAGTTTCAAGGTTATTAAATGTATATCGAAGAGGTCATGAGTCTGCAACATCTTCTTTTGATGAGAATAAGGCGAAGGATTTTAGTATAGCTATTGCTGAAACTTGGAAATTGGCAAAATATACTAATACCCCCGAAATACTTTATAAACTGCAAAATGATGTTTATGTTTCTTTTTCTTTTTTTCTAAGTTCAATTGTTTATAGCATTAAAGGTGACAAAATGAGAATGAAACTTTTACGTTATTTGAAACAAAAAGTTCCAGATTTATTTTTTAAGAATAATCTAACTCAGATTATAACTTCGATGTTGTATGAATATTCACCTCGTTTATTGATTAATTTGCACTATTATGGAAGAAAAATTAAACAAAGCTTCATAAATATGCTTAATTTTAATTAGCTTGTTTTTTATGTTGAAAATGGATTTTTTTAATTAATTAAAGTCGATGATACCTAAAATTATACATCTTTGTTGGCTAAGCGGAGATCCTTATCCTTCAAAAATCGCCCGGTGTCTGAAAAGTTGGAAAAAATATTTGCCAGATTATGAGGTGATTCTGTGGGATACAAATCGTTTTGATGTGAATTCTTCTTTATGGGTAAAACAGGCATTTGAGAAGAAAAAATATGCCTTTGCGGCAGATTATATCCGATTTTATGCACTTTACCATATGGGAGGTATCTATCTGGATTCTGATGTGGAAGTGCTAAAGAGTTTTGATACCTTATTAGATCTTCCCTATTTTGTTGGTGCAGAAAAATCCCAAATGCCTGAGGCTGCTATTATGGGAGCAGAAAAGGGGTGTGATTGGATAGGCAAGTGTCTTGAATATTATCAAGGACGATCTTTTATCAAGGAAGATGGAAGTTTGGATATCATGGTAGCTCCAGATATGATGGTTAAGCAGATTCTACAAATGAAGCCTCTTCGCGTTCTTTCTGTAGAAGATAGTCTTAAAATTCGTCAATTTGATATGGAAAAGGAGGTGTTAATATTTAATGACGTTTTCTTTTCGCCGAAAGTGTTTGATTCACGTGAGGTTGAAATCACTCCATATACTTATGCAATACATCATTTCCAGAATTCATGGTTCTCTCCAAAGGCGTTGACCTATTATCGCGGTCGTACTTTTTTTGTAAGAATATTTGGTTATAGTGTTGTGCATAAGATAGAATCTTTCTTGATGCCTTGGAAGTTTAAGAAGTAGACAGGTATATAGTAATTAAATGAAAACTATTTTATATGTTATAAAATCTATGGCAATGCTTGCAGGTACAGAGCGTGCAGTAAGCTTGAAAATTAATTGGTTAGCAAGCCATGGATATAAAGTCGTTCTTGTTACATATGAGCAAGGATATCACCCTATCATTTTGCCTTTACATCCAGATGTTATAGTAGAGGATCTTAAGACACCTTTTTTTGTTATAAGAAAGTATTCTTTATTTCGCAGGGGATTCAAATTTTTGAGATTGAAATCTATATTTAGAAGTCGTTTACGATCAGTATTAGAAGAAATTCGTCCTGATATTGTGTTAACAACTGCATATTCTCTTGAAGTTGTAGAGGAATTATTCGAGGTCCATGCAAATTCGAAATTAATCATAGAATCACATGAAACTTGCTCCTCGGTAATAAAAGAATATGCTTATAAGTCACATTCGTTTATGCTTCTTTTGGCCAAACTCTATGATAAGCATAATTTAAAATATGTGAATCGCTTTGACAGAATGATTACTTTAACTCAAGGTGATGCTATGGAATGGCGTAAACACATATTTGCGCCAATTGAAGTAATACCAAATCCGTTGACATATTATCCCTTTTCATTGAGAGAAAAATCTGAGAGTACTTCTTTTCGTATTATTTCTGCAGGTAGACTTGAGGAAGTAAAAGGTTTTGATCGACTAGTTAAAGCTTTTGCGATAATTGAAGATAAATGCCCTAAATGGCATGTTGATATCTTTGGAAAGGGTAGTTGTGAGGGTAAACTCCGGAAATTAATAGCTTCTTACCACTTAGACAATCGTATAAATATCTTACCTCCGACAAATAATATCTATTCAGAATATCTGAATAGTGATTTCTATGTACTCAGTTCTCATCATGAAGGTCTTGGGATGGTCTTGTTGGAAGCAATGGCTTGTGGAATTCCTTGTGTGTCTTTCGATTGTGACTATGGGCCGAAGGAGGTGATTGACGATGGAAATACTGGTCTTTTGATTGAGAATGGAAATATTGAAAAGTTATCACAATCGATTTTGTGGATGATTGAACATCATAATGAACGAATTCAAATGGGAGAGAATGCACGAAAAGCTGTGAAAAGATATCAGATAGATGATATTATGCAGCTATGGGTTGATCTTTTCAATCGTATATGAATTTTTAAGTTATATATACAAGTATGAAATACGATTATTTAATTGTCGGGTCTGGCCTTTTTGGTTCTGTTTTTGCTTATTGTGCTAATAAGCAGGGTAAACGTTGTTTGGTTATTGATAAAAGACCGAATTTAGGAGGTAACTTGTTTTGTGATAGAGTTTCAGATATCAATGTCCATAAATATGGCCCCCATATTTTTCATACATCAAATAAGAAAGTATGGACTTTCGTGAATTCGATTGTTGAGTTTAACAGATTCACAGAGTCTCCTGTCGCTTTTTACAAGGGAAAGGCTTATAATCTGCCTTTTAATATGAATACTTTCTCTCAGATGTGGGGTGTGTTGACTCCAGATGAAGCAAGTCAGAAAATTGCGGAACAAAGAAAAGAAATGGATGGAAAAACTCCTTCAAATTTGGAGGAACAAGCTATCTCTTTGGTAGGAAGAGATATTTATGAACGTTTGATAAAAGGCTATACAGAAAAACAATGGGGACGAAAGTGTACAGAATTACCACCGTTTATTATCAGACGTCTGCCTGTAAGATTCGTATACGACAATAATTATTTCAATGATATCTATCAGGGCGTTCCTGTTGGTGGATATAATAAATTGATTGATGGTTTGTTAGAGGGTATTGATACGAAGGTTAATACGGATTTCTTTGAGAATAGGGAAAAGTTCGAAGCGATGGCCGATAAAATAGTTTTTACAGGAAAGATTGATGAGTTCTATGATTATAGATATGGAAAGTTGGAATATCGAACAGTTCGTTTTGAGGATGAGGTTTTGAATACGCCTAATTATCAAGGCTTGGCGCAAATCAATTATACGGATGCTGATGTTCCTTATACACGAATTATAGAACATAAGCATTTTGAGTCTTTTGCTGACGATGTTTATAAGAATCCACAAACCGTCATAAGTCGTGAATACTCCGTTGAATGGACAGATGGTATGGAACCATATTATCCGATTAATGATGATAAGAATACCATTCTATATAAAAAATATGAAGCGTTAGCTCAAAAAGAAGATGCTGTTATCTTTGGAGGTAGATTGGCTGAATATAAGTATTATGATATGGGGCCCATAGTTGAAAAGGTGTTATTAATGTTTGATAAATAGTACAAGTTTGACGAGTCTAGTGTTTTTTTAGGCTTTTTCTTTGTTATTATCTATTTTTTTTCTAATTTTGCAGCAATAAAGTTGAGACATGACAAATTGGTATAAAAAATACATGACCATTTACGGGAAACCATTTAGTGAAGTCCCGCAAGAGATTATTGATGGAACCCGTGAACGACTTGCTGCTTTGCAGAGTGAAAATCCAATAGCTTCTATTGTGGTTATTGGTTATAATGAAGAAACTCATTTGCAAGCTTGCTTGTGGGCTATTAGTGAAATAAAGTGTAAGTATCCTGTTGAGATTATTGGAGTCGATAATGACTCAACTGATCGTACGGCTGAGATTTATGAGAAATCAGGCATTCCATATTTTACGGAGTATCAACATTCTTGTGGCTATGCCAGACGTTGTGGTTTGCAACATGCGAAAGGAAAATATTACTTCGATGTGGATAGTGATACCCTATATCCTCCCCAATATTTTGAGTTGATGCTTGAGCAATTGATGATGCCTGGTGTTGTTGCAGTGTCCGCTACTTGGAGTTATTATCTCGATGCAAATCGTTCAAAACTTGGATTGAAAATGTTTGAGATGTGCCGCGATCTCTTTTTGTGGATTCAACATTTTAAAAGACCAGAATTGAGTGTTCGTGGCTTGGTATTCGCGTATAATGCCGATTATGGACGAAAAGAAAAATATCGAGTAGATATAATTCGAGGCGAGGATGGGTCAATGGCTTTTGATTTGAAGAAATATGGTAAAATAGGGTTTGTTAGGGACCGCCGTTGTAAGGTAATAACAGGTTATGGCGATTTGACAGAGAAACCTCTATGGCATCGTTTTGTCCATCACGTGAAAGTTCAGAGCAAAGGTATTACCCGCATCTTCCACAAGGCTGACCGTTACATAGACGCTGATGATAATTTAATAAAGAAATGAGAATTCTTTATGTCATTCGTTCATTAGCAGTTTGGGGAGGTATCGAACGCGTACTTGTAGAAAAGATAAATCTTTTAGTTAATAAGTATGGTTATGAAGTCTTTGTCCTGACTTCTGATCAAGGTAATCATCCTATACCATATCAATTAGATCCCAAAGTCCATATTAAAGACTTGGGAATCCGCTTCCATCAACAGTATCAGTATCATGGCCTAAAGAGATTATTGGTCGAAAAACGGTTGAAAAGACTTTTTAAAAGGCGTCTGTCTAGTTATTTAAGAACCATCCATCCGGATGTGATAGTTTGTACATCTGCTAATTATGTTGATATAAATATTTTAGCAGGATTGAAAGGTAATACTCCGTTGGTTGTTGAGGTTCATTCCATTTTCCGACAAACAATAGGATGCCCAGGATTACGAAACAGATATGCCGACTTTATGTATAGGAGAGGCTTGAAAAAGGCTGCATGTATCGTAGTCTTGACAAAAATCGATGCTGAGGATTGGAGACAGATTCATCCTCATGTGGAAGTCATACCTAATATCGTACATTTGAACAATGGCAATATTTCTACACTAGACAATAAACGTGTTATATGGGTGGGACGTTTCGATTATCAAAAACGTCCAATGGAAATGATTGACATTTGGAAAATGTTACATCCTCGATTCCCTGATTGGCATTTGGATATATATGGTGAAGGGGAATTGCGCCAGGAATTGGAAGCAGCAGCAAAGATTAAAGACATGAATATACATATTCATCAGCCGACAGAGCATATTTTTGATGCATATAAAGATAGCTCTATTCTTGTATCCACTTCGCTATTCGAACCATTTGGTTTAGTAATACCTGAAGCTATGAGTTGTGGATTGCCTGTCGTTGCCTATGATTGTCCTTATGGACCTGCTTCATTTCTTCATGATGGTGTTTTTTTAATTCCTTTAAATAATAAATTTACTTTTGCCGAAAGATTGTCAGAATTGATAAACGATAGTGTTCTTCGTAGACAGATGGGTGATAGAGGAATCGTTTTGTCTAAAGAATACGATCCGGCACGTATTATGCCTATATGGATTTCTTTATTTAGTAAAATAGTGAGTGGAAATGAAGAGAAGTTGGAAATATTTTCTTAAAATGATATCTATCATTCTATTGCCTTTGAAGAAAAATGTTATTTTCTTCATCTTTATCTATTTATTAGGGATAATAACCATTTTTGTAGAAGTACAGACACTTCATTTTACTATACCATTTTTCAATTTTCTTTCCTTAATATTAGATATCTATTTCTTATGCTTGTTATTGACATTATTTCCTGAAAGATTTAAATCTTTCTTATGTTTCTTTTTTTCTTTCGTAGCATATTTTCTGGCAATTGTAAATGCTTTTTGTGTAGAGCATTTTTCTGCACGTATAGGACCAGAAATATTGAATGTGATTTTGGAAACTAATCCTCGTGAATCTGTGGAATTTGCAGATAAATACATTACTTTTAATCTGTTATGGTCAGGAGTAGGCGTAATTGCATTACTAATGTTAATACATATGATTATTTCATTTATTGCCATAAATAAGAAATTGTTTACTACGAGATACCACATATTACTTCAATTAGTTTTTTCGTTTCTCCTGTTGACTTCTTTTGCGTTTTGTTTGTCATCAAGAATTAAAGTCTTAAAACTTATGTTTGTTTCGACAGCAGAAGATGCTGATGTGTTAATTAGTAATTTCTCTCAAAATACTCCTTTTAATAACTTTATTTTTTCAATAAAAATGCGAGAGATTGCTAATAATGGATTAAATTATTTGGCTGACACTCAGGAAAAAGTTCGAGTTGATAGTTGCAGCTATCTTTCCAATAAAATAGTCCTTGTAATAGGAGAAAGTTATATAAAGGATCATGCTCAACTATACGGATATCAGAAGAATACGACTCCTTTGCAGATTATTCGAACTACACAAACGGAAAAAGGTCGTCTTTTTCCTTTCTATGATGTAGTTAGTCCATCAAATTTAACAAGTATTGTGTTTAAGAATGTGTTTTCTCTTCATAGTTTGGATGAAAAATCTGATTGGACTAATTATCCATTGTTTCCTGTTATATTCCGGAAAGCTAATTATCGCGTGTTTTTTATTACCAATCAGTATGTTCAGAGTTTAAATTCCGACATTTTCAATCTTAGTGGAGGCTTATTTTTAAACCATAGCAGATTAAATGCTGCCCAATTTGATTTTAGAAATACAAAAACTCATCGTTATGATATGGGTTTGTTGGAAGATTTTGATTCTTTGAAGCAATATCAAGATAATCATAACTTATTCATTTTTCATTTGGCAGGACAACATATTGACTTTGATAAACGTAGTCCAAAAGAATATAAAGTATTTAATGCTAATGACTATAAGAATCGGAATGATTTAAGTAAGTCTGAAAAACAGATAGTAGCAGATTATGATAATGCTACATTTTATAATGATATTGTTGTTGATTCAATCATTGGTAAGTTTGAAAACGATAATGCCATTGTTATTTATATGCCAGATCATGGTGAAGAGTGTTATGATGAAACTCGTCGTATGGGTAGATTGCCAAGTGATAATTATTCTCCAGAGATATTACGTCAAGAATACCGTATTCCATTTTGGATATGGTGTTCAAAAAACTATATAGAATCTCATCATGCTATAGTTTCCCAAATTGAGCAGGCAAGTAAAAGGCCTTTTATGACAGATGATTTGCCTCATTTGTTGTTGTATTTGGCAGGTATTAATTGTGTTTATTATGAAGACAGAAGAAATCTTATTAGTCCATCATTTGATGTAACCCGTAAAAGATTGATTAATGGGGTTTGTGATTATGATAAAACAGTTAATTGATAGTTGTTATGCATTTTTTCTTCCCAATAGGATGGGTGAATGTTTCTTTGCCCAAAGGATAATGGGGTAGAGGGGAGCGACGATGACAAGGGTTATAGGCAATGCTTCGTACCATTGGTAACCGTTTTGCAGTGAAAAATAGGAAAGACCATAGTTTACAATGGTAACAGCTACAATATGAAACCCTACGATGACAAGGGTGCCAATGGAGATGTTAGTGATGACATCCCATTTTAAGCCATTAAAGAGTTTGCAGCCGTATAGTACACCAAAGATAAAACAAATGTTGGTTGGGTAGAAGATGATGATATGCAGCATGTGCTGGCCAGAGAAGAATGCCTCAAGATGCCAAGCAAAAAGCAAAATGCTGGCAGACAAGCAGAAAAGACAGCCTATTAAATCTTTCTTCAGATTTGTTTCCCTAAAGAGATGATATTGACCAAAGAGGTAGCCTATATAATAATAAGGTAGGTTTCTCATGAGTCCTATTGGTGTCAAGTTTGGCGCAAAGTAATAATACTTATTGGCTGCATAGAGTACAAAGGAAATGATACATAGCGAAATCATGATCCAATGTTGATGCTTAGTTTTCCTGCACAAATCGATGATAACGTGCATGATGAGAATGGCTGGCAGATACCAAAGTGATCCATTGAGTGGCTCACAGAATGAATTCTCATGTTCCAGAAAGAGTGCGCCAAATAGTGGTCTCATGGCCTGAAGGAAATCTGGCATTACACCATTCGATAGATAGAATTTCAAGAACCAGTAGGGATAGACGATCACATTATATATAATATAAGGTATAACCAGCCCGTGCCAGTATTTTTTCCAATTCTCTTTGTCGCTGCCTCTGTCTTTTTTCAAATAACCAGAGATAAAGAAGAAAATCACCATCGTCAGAGCTTGCAGATACCGATAGTAGAACCACTCCTGCGATTGTGGCAGGTGGCAGAACACGACGCTGCAAACAGCGAGTGCCTTGGCCCAGTCTATCCAGTTAATCCTTTCTTTCATGATGCAAAAATAATATTTTATACCCAAACAGCCAAGATTTCCGACTTTTTTCTGTACCTTTGCCCATGAAATGGCGAAACAAAGGATAGAATACATCGATGCGATGCGAGGATTTACAATGATTCTCGTACTCTATGCTCATATCTGTTATTTCTGTATGGATGGTCCGTTGATGGGATTCAATCGTGTGTTTTACCTCTTCCGACTGCCTTGTTTCTTTATGATTAGTGGCTGGTTGTTCGAGCCCATCGCCCATCGGCCCTTCAAAGAAGTGATTCGCCATAAGGCGATGGTGCAGTTGTTGCCAACCTTTATTTTTCTGTTGCTGTTGGCTCCTCCGCCAGAATTCTTCCATCAGTTGGGCACGTTAAAGGGAGGCTATTGGTTTACGTTCGTGTTGTTTGAGTTCTTTGTACTGTATCTGCTGATTGTGCGACTTAGGAAGGTTTGGCGACCTTGGGTGACATTGACCATTGTTATAGCTGCTTTCTGCTGTGCCAGATATTACAATGAGATTCATCTTTCTGCTGTTGGCGCTCAGAAATATGTGGTGGATGTACTTGGTTTTATGAGTGTCACTTTGTGGCGATTCTTCCTCTTCTTTTATATCGGAGCATGGATGCGTCGCAACTTTGAGGCCTTTATCCGATGGACCGATCATCCTTTCGCCTTACCTGTAATCGCCGCGGTGTTCTTTCTGATTGCCTCAACGGCCCATAGAGATTGCTTGTGGTTTGAGATGTTCCGGTTCTTTGTGGGAGGTATCTTTGGTATGTGGATGATATTTACCAGCTTCCGCCTCTTCAACCCTTGGTTAGAGAAAGTTCATTTATCAAAGCCTTTGCAATATGTAGGAACTCGTACCTTGGATATCTATCTATTGCACTACTTCTTCTTGCCAAGATTCTTGCTGCCTTATGCTGATCGCTTGAAGGCCTTTGATAGTCAGATGATAGAGCTCATCGTTATCCTCGCCCTTGCCCTCATCGTCCTCGCCTTATGCCTACTCGCCAGCTACCTCATCCGCCTCAGCCCCTTCCTGGGTCATTACCTCTTTGGTGTGAAGTACGAACAGCAGAAATAAGATCTCGTCTTTATGCTTTTATTTTACATACACTGCATACACTGAGTGCTTATCTGCTTGATATACAGATGCTTCGCTTAGTGTATGCAAAATGATTGTTGGTGTATGCAGGCGGGTTATTGCTTCTTTTTAACCAGATATTGCTTACTGCTGCCTACTCGGCGATGCTGAAGTTCGGGCATGTTCCAAAGATAGCGTCCAAAGGCAGAAACACCATTTGCTTTGAGACCTGCGCCTGCAATCTGACGAAGTTGGTCGTAGATAGCCGTTGGCGAAAGCCACTTTCCCTCCGTTTCATCCAAAGCAGGCTGATAATACTCGTTAAAGTACTGAACAGCTGGTGGCGTGAGCTGATACTGACGATTGTGATTCATGATTTCTTTCACCTCCTCAGCACTAAACCACCATTCCATCTCTCTATTTATCACCATTCTGTAAGCCTGACCATAGAGCGCCTCGTAGTTTGGCTTATAGTCAGTATGAATCGGTGCGGTAAGATTCACGCAGATAAAGCGACGGCTACCGGAGGGATCGCTCAACACATTCGTCTCGTTTGTCGTGGCGATAAACGAGGCATATCGCTTAAACTCCTCCACATGCTTGCCATAAGGTCGCTTAATCTTTACGCTTGGTAACTGAATGACATTCTTCAGAAAGCCCTCTTGTTGCTTAGGACTAATAGCATTGAACTCGTCGAGGTCGATGAGCAGAAAGTTGTGCATGGCCTGAAGGGTGGTGCGCTTTTCGCTCACATCAAGACTCTCCAAGAAACCCCATCGCAACTGCTTTGGCAAAATCATGCGACAAAAAGTCGTCTTTCCGTCACCCTGTGACGATATCAGCAAAGGTACTACCGAATTGCCATATTCTTGTTGGGGCAACACCCACTGAGCCACCATGTAAAGAAACCACTTCTTAAACCACGTTTCCCATTGTGGAATCTGGCATGGCACGCATCTTGCCAACATCGCGATATGGTCCGTTTTGCCATCCCATTTGTTGTAGCAATTGGACAGATATTCGCTAATGGGATCTATTTTGCGAATCATATTCGAGTGGACATAGCGACGTACGTCTTTATCTTTTACATCGAGATCCGAAAGACGCGCCTCGATAGTCATGCTGTTGATGACGTTTTCATCACAAGGCTCCCAATCTTTCAGCCAAGTGGTATTAGGGCGATACTCTGTATAACCCATCACCTCATTGTAGCGGAACACATAGCGCGTTTTCAAAAAATCGATTAGCCTGCGAGTTTCCACACTCACCATTTCGCCCTCTTTCTTGCGCTTTGGCTTCTCTTCTGAATAAGTGGCACTAACGATAGCCCTCACACGTGCTTCATCGTATATCTCCTTGTAAACGTGATGGTTACGGATATGCACAAAGGCCTCTTCCTCTGGCACATTCAGTTCGCAGAGCTTATGGGCGAGCGTGGTCATATAGGCATCATAGCGCTGAAACTCTATCACACTTTTCGTTTCCTCCAGGGCTTCATGCGAGGCTTGCTTGTAAAGCAACTCGTAATCTTCGTAGAGGCGATAATCCATCTCTCGAAGTTCAGGCTCTTTATCATCTGATTGTATGGCGTTGCTTCTGAAGAGCTGAACCATCATGGGGGTAACTTGAGGATTGTAATAAGGTTCTTCGTCGAGGGTCATCCTGAAATGACTCCTTGCTGTAACAGTCTGACGCTCAATTGGTTTTGGCAATACGCCACTATAGGCGCCAAAGGCCACATCGTAGGCAGCTTCGCAAAAAGCGTCAATTTCCGTCTCCGTCTGTGGCTTGGTCTCCACATCTTTTTGGGCCACGGAAACCAGAATCTCTACACTTCTGCCATCCGCACCTTTAAAGGCCGCAAACGTAGTTGGCAGAATCATCGAAGCATCTTTTACAGCCTTGATTTCCTCCGCTTTCATCAGATTGGCGACATGTAGCCACGTCAGGCCATTAAAAGAGGTGATCTCGAGATTGCCATTTTCCGTTTTCACCATCTCCACCAAGGGATGGATCATGGCCATCGGCACATTATCTTCGTAAATTCCATTATCACCAAAACGGGCGATGTATTGACGAAACTTGCCGATGTCCTCAGCCTTTGTGTCGATTTTGATACGCTCTAGAAACCACTCGAAGGTCTTTACCGTCAAGTGGGGGATGTTTTTCTTGTCTGTTCTAATTATTGTCAGTTTCATTTTTAGTACGGGTTTATGATTTGTCCCAGGGGGTGGAACATTTACTTTCCTTAAGGCTCGCGATGTGTCCCATGGGGTGGGACTACTTGTCCCAGGGGATGGGACAAATTCTCGTTAACTAGCTCGTTATGGGCTAGAACCTTGTAAAGTCATAGTCCAGAAACGTTTTGTCGAACTCAACCTCTACACCTGGTGCATATCTATGCACGATGTCGATGATTTCCTGTTGTAGTTGGGGATTTATCAGTCGCTCGCCATCCTTGTAGCGATAGTAAGTTCCCTTGCTGCCGAGATGTGCTGTAAGAGCGTAGCGGATACAGGAACGGGCATCGCGCGATTCTACATTTTTATAAATGGAAGTAATACCCTTCGCCATCGTCACCTTTTCTAACTTCAGATAAAACTCGCATGGGTCCTGATTGGTAGCATGGGGAAGAATACAAAGCCATCGCTGAAACTTCTCAGGGGCGTGCATACAAACTTGATGACGAAGACAAGTCTCCGCCATCTTACAATCACTCTTGGGGCAAAATGCCCACCAATCTGGTATTTTCTCGTAATCAAACATACTGCAAAGGTACAAAATAAATCGAGGATTTCCAAGAGTTTCGTGTCTTTTTTACAATTTAATTTGTTTGCATACACTAGTTGTTTTGCTGCATACACTTGCTTAGATGCTGTTTATCAGCGAGTTGTGGTTTTGTGTATGCAATGTATGCAGATTTTGAAAACAAAATAAAATATGCCTTCAGATTAAATTCCTCTCTCGCAATTTTGGATTATTCATGAAAAAAGCATATCTTTGCAGCTGATTGTAATAAGGTACGCGCGATGATTCATTATATCCAACTGCTCAGACCCTTGCAATGGCTCAAAAACTTATTTGTATTTGCGCCGATTTTCTTCAGCAACAATCTGCTGAAGGCAGAGTTTTTCTTCCCCACGCTTGTGGTTTTTGCATCGTTTTGTCTGATTTCAAGTTCTATCTATTGCTTCAACGACTTGCGAGATGCTGAGGCTGATCGTCTGCATCCAAAGAAATGCCATCGCCCGATAGCGTCCGGAAAGGTCTCAGTAAGAGGCGGTTACGTCATGATGTTCCTCGCCATGATAGGGTCATTTGTGCTTTTGCCATTGGCCAAGAGCGTGAATACACCTTATTTAATAATCATACTGATGGCCTATTGGCTGATGAACATCGGCTATTGCATCAAGCTGAAGCAGTATGCCATTCTCGATGTATCGATTATTGCCGTTGGATTTGTGATGCGTGTGCTGATAGGCGGTTTGACGACAGATATTTGGATTTCACATTGGTTGGTGATGATGACTTTCCTCGTAACCCTGTTTCTGGCCTTTACCAAACGAAACGACGATTATCGTATCTATGAGCAAACGGGTACCAAACCTCGTGTGTCGATAACAGGTTACAACAAGACCTTCATCAACGAGGCCACAGCGATTATTGCTTCTGTTACGCTGGTTTGTTATATCATGTACACCATGTCGCCAGAAGTTATCGAAAGAATGGGCACGCGCTATGTTTATCTTACTAGCGGTTGGGTACTTGCCGGCCTTTTACGTTATCTCCAGAATATGATCGTGTTTGGTCTTAGCGGCTCCCCCACAAAAAGCCTCGTCAAGGATCATTTCGTTCAGTTCTGCATCGCCGGCTGGATCGCCTCGTTCTTTGTGATTATTTATCTGTAGGATTAATGGATTCTAAGGCTGCAAAGAAATTCTTGGCGTAGGTTTCTTTGTCGAAAAGTTTGGAACGTTCAAGAGAGGCTGCAGACATTTGCTTGCATTTCTCAGGATTATTGTATAAATCAAGAATGGAAGTAGCAAGGTTTTCCACGAAATGCTCATCTGTTTCAAGAAGAATTGCATTCTCTTTAGTGACTACTTCTGGGATGCCTCCACGACGAGTTGTTATAATGGGAAGCCCCATTGCCATAGCTTCGACGATGGATAGCCCAAATGGCTCGTCCCATACAGAAGGAACAATAGAAATGTCGCAGAGGCTGAGGTAACTGGGCATGTCTTGATACGGGATAAAACTGGTAAAAAATATACGATTTCTTACTGGTCTTGCTTCATTCAATAGTTTATGAGCATATGGATGATCGTTATATGTATTGTTTCCGTAGAAAGTACTACCCATGACAAGGAGCTTTATTTGTGGATGGTCTTTGATTAGTTTCATCGCCTTTACAAGTTCCATGATTCCTTTCTCTGGGTTGATTTTCCCATTGTAGGCTATTACGAAATCATTATCTTTGAAATGGAAAGCAGATCGACTAATTGTTGAATGTAAGTTTGGACGAAAAAAAGATAAATTGATACCATTGAATATAACAACTGATTTATTATCCTGAGAATTAATTGTTTTAATTCCTTGTGCGACAAACTTGGATACAAAGATAATGAGAGATGCTGCATCATAAATCTGCTGGTATTGCGGTACTGTTGTGTCTAGCTTTGCATTGTGGAGATGATAAATAATTTTCGCATTTGTAGCCCCCTTTAGTTTTAGAATGTACCCTGGGCGATTCTCGATTAGGATTATATCATATCTCCCATTTTGAAGTTTGGGTATTACTTGATCGATAAAATACTCAATAGTATAATAATAATAGCCCTTCCGATGCGTCCATTTGTACAATCGCTTCATTACTTTAGCCTTGAGGCTGTTGACTTCTATATACTCATAGTGGTTTACATCGGATTGTAATGATGGATGTCTTTCTGTTCCAGGAAAAGAAGTGCTAAATACTGTTATGTCATGTAGCTTATGCACATGATTATACTCCAAATAAAAATCTGTTAGATTCTCAACGGCTCCACCTTTTATTGCTGGTATCGGCAAAATGCCAGATGTAAGAATAGCTATTCGCATAAAGCCTTATAGAAGTCTTCTGTATATCTTTCACTATTATAGTATTTGGAGTGCTTATACGAAGCTTCCCCCATTTCTCCTCTCTTCTGAGGATTATCATGAAGTAATCGAATGCTATCAGTCAGATTATCTAAGAAAGAGTCATCTGTTTTTAGGAGGATGGCTCCATCTTCTGTAATCTCTTCAGGTATTCCGCCTCTTCTTGTAGTGATGATAGGAAGTCCCATGGCCTGTGCCTCTAATACGGTATTTGGACACGGATCGTCCCATAATGATGGAACAACTGCAATGTCTGATACTTTTAGATAATATGGCATATCTTTATATGGAATAAAACCTGTAAAACGTATACGGTCTTTGATGGACTCTGCAGCTTTCTCTACTTCTCTTAAATATTCTTTCCCGCTTCTTGCTTCTCCGTAAAATGGACTACCAATAATAAGAAGTTTGATATCATGAAGATCTTTAAGTCTTTTTATTGACTCAATCAATTCTTTGACACCTTTTTCAGGACTGATTCTCCCACTAAAGACTAAAATAAAATCGTTTTCAGAGAAACCTAACTGCTCACGAGTGACTTTGGGCTGTATGTTAGGTGAGAAAGCGGTTATATCTATTCCGTTCAACACAGGAATGCATTTCTTGTCTTCTGGGTTTATAGTTTTTACGCAATTAGCTATGTATTTTGACACGGTAAGGATACGACTTGCAGCGTCATAGATCTGCTGAAAACCATTAGTCTTATTATTCAGGAGGTCATTATGAAGGTAAATATAGAGCTTAGTATCTTTAGGCAACTTTATGTTGAGAGCATATCCAGGGCGATTGTCAAGTAATATTATGTCATAGTGATTATTCTTTAGCTTTTTCCATGCGTTGCGGAAATAGTATTCTATGGTGTAGTGGTAATAACCTTCGCCAAATAGTTTTTTGTATAAATGTTTGGAGATTCTTGCCCAGTAACTATCTACATTAATATACTCGTAATGGTTTACATCCGAATTTAATGCTGGATGCCCTTCTATTCGCTTATCGTATACACTGAACACAGTCATGTCATGTAATTTATGCTCATCATTATACTTTAGATAGAAGTCAATATGATTCTCAACTGCTCCTCCTCTGACGGCCGGAATAGGAAGAATACCTGATGTAAGAATTGCTATTTTCATAATCTTATAATTTTTGAAATATATGGTGTTATTTTATCGTAAACGATCTGAATATAGTATGAAATAATGAAACATATGGGCAGAAAAGTAATTAGGGAAAACCAATAAGGTTGATTGAATCCAAATAAATTGTAGATACTCATTAGACTGATATAAATCTCACGGTGGAATAAGTATGCGCACATTGATGCGTAGGCAATTTTGTCCGAGATTAATGAAATAGGAAGGTGAGACAAAAGATATGATAGATAAAGTAAAAAAACTACTCCGAAAGGCAATGTGATATATTGTAGGAAATAACAATTATATCCTTTGACAATTGATAGAATTTGAATAGTAAATAAGGCAAGACAGATTCCCCCTACATATGTGTTTCTAATAAGAAGAAACAGGTTGTCCTTCTTCTTGCCGATACATAAACCTGCAAAATACAATGGGAAACACCAAAAAAAACGCGGATCAATTCCTTTTGGTAATAGTATCATTAGTATAATTGAACAACCATAGATAGTAACAAATGACCATATTAGAGATATTGGTATCTTCTTTAAAATAAATGGAGTAAATATATAGAAACTTGCTATCATACTAAAAAACCATAGTGTTCGAGGTTGTGGTAAAATGTATGTTGAGAGCATTGTTAGGGAAGTGAAAATACAAGAACGTCCAAAGAGTGAATTATATCCTATAATATATAATAATAATATTGATATTGCATATAGTAGATAAAAACGGATGAATCTCTTTTTATAAAAAGAAATACATTCTTCTTTAAAGTGATCAAACTTATACTTTGAAATAAGAAAGCCAGAAATAAACATGAATAATCCCAAAATAACATCAGTTATGTAACTGTCACCTTTAAATGATATATGTGGATTTATATAGTTGTTGCCACAATATACTCTAAGATGCCAATATCCAACAATCCATAATACGGCAATTGTTCTAGAAATGTCAATGAATGCGATTCTATGACAAATATTTTTAGTATGATTTGTAATAGTATTATAATGTTCTTTTTCCATTAATTTTATGTATGATGTAATAACTAACAAATAGAAAGAAAGTAACTATTCAATCTTCTTCCATGAACTAATAGTACTCTCACCATTTTGAAAATGGTAAAAATCGGTAACAATAGAGAAATTATTATCAAAAAAAATTTGATCTTTTGATTGTATGTAGCAAAGAGGAACTTCTCCAATAAATGATGCCCATCGACTATATGTGCTCCATGGTCCAAGTATTCTGTCACAAAGAGAAAGAGTATATAAATCAAGCATATCTCCAGATGGCTCTTTTCCGAAACGATAGCATAGACAATTGTCAAATATATCGACTGAAAAAGATTCGTTGCTGCTGATAAAGAATGCTACTCTTTTTTCATGATATAATTCTTTGATTCGCAACATGAATTGATGAAACTCTTCTAAAGTATAATAGTAACGACCTCCATAAAAGGTCTTATAATCACCATGGCGGATATGGATGCCCACCACTAAATCTGCATTTTTGCGAATCTCATTTATTATGGATTCTGCTTTCTCAACAATTTCTTTTCGGGGCCTAAATATATTCTGGAGTTCTTTTTTTGTTTGAGCTAAGTAGCGTGTATCATTCATGGTTTCCCAACCTTTTATACATCTACAGAATTTAAAGAACTTATCCCATGTTTTATTGTGGGTAACTTTCCATGTAAGTCCTTTGTAATTATTCCAACCATTACCACGCTCAAGATACCATTTGTGCCATAATGGGAAATAAATGAACGAGCAGTGCAAAAGGTTTGGGAAGTCCTCTATTGTCCAATCAAAGAAAATAATGACCATCTTCTTCTTCTTGGCTATACATTCTGCAACTGAAGCAACATAAGTCCATAGGCGATTGCATGTTTGTCCTGGGGCATCACAGATGATTCGCATATTTTTTATTGATTTTAATTTTGTTATATAAAGACGGCTTTCTTGCTACAAAATATTTCATGCCACGAGTGGTCAAGAAGAGGACATAGAAATAGAGTAGGATTAGAATGGGGAAAGATATAACTAAATATGCCAATAAGAGAGGAATTGAGGTGCAATTTGGCTCAATTATGTAGTTTCTAACAATAAATCCGATAACTAAGAAGATAACAAAAATAATATAATATGAACTCATGCCTCTCCAATATATGATGACATTCTTTTTTATCCCTTTTGAAAATAGAAAATATGGTTTCCAAAATATGGCTATAAAAAACACACTAATAATTTTGCCAAGCAAAATGCCAACGATGCCATAAAAAGGAGCAAGACAGAGAGTTATGCCGAGATTGAGTATTAATTCTGTCCATGCAGCCCATACGTCAGAGAAAAGACCATGTGCAGAAATGTAATTTTCTACTACGCCCCGAGACAGAAAAATAAAGATATTGAAAATAAGCAGATAGACTATCAAATCGCTTAAACGGTATTCGGGACCAAACCAACAAGTTACGAAAGATTGTATGTATAATAATAATCCAAAAACTACAATACCTGTGATGAAGAAACGAATAGCTGTTAGCTCCCAAAAAACTTTCATAGTGTTTTGGTCATTCCCTTCAGCTACCAAATTTCCAACCCCAGCATTCATGCCATCGCTGAGAATATTTACTAAAAAGTTGAGTTTGCTAATTATAATAGTATAGTTCCCATAGAATGCTACCTGTACCACAGAGACGAAGGCGCCAACAAGAATCTCATCACTACGGTATAGAATAAAGTTTTTTATCTTTTGGATAAATATCTGGCGTGTTTTTTTTAATACTTCTGGATATTGTTTGAGATTAGCTTTCCCTTCTTTAATACTGATACTAAGCCAAGGATAAAGTTGGCGAATGCGATAGTTAAAAACGATAATCCCTATGATGGTAAAAATCAATCCTACCAGTACCCAGAGCCAAAGATTCCGGTAATAATACGCTAATAGGATTTGCACAATGCTTTGAAGAATTGTTATGGTCTGGAAATAGGCATTTACTAAATATTGCTTCTGGTTAGCACTGACCAGAAGTTGCTTGTAGTTGAAAATATAGCCTGACACCGATGATGCTAAAAAGGCATAAAAAGCGAAATAGACCAATGGAAGCCCTGTTCCCAAATGGCCAAACCACCAGGGGAAAAATATACTAATAACAATTCCACAAATACCAATGGTAAAACCTATGCACCTGTAGAGGTATGCCAGCATTGATATTACCTCATTGATTTTTCTATAGTTGCCTTCCTGAAGTGGCTTATAAAGGAAATAAACAATACTAGTTCCAATTCCGAGTTCTGCTACACTTAGAAAACTCATAATGTTTGCGAGCATACCAGTAAGTCCAATAAACTCAGCTCCAAGACAGTCAAGAAAAACCTTTCGAGAAAAGAAAGCAAGAAACAAGGATAGAATGTAAAAAAGCATTCCAACCTTGATATTCATTACACTTCTATGTACTCGCTCACTCATGATGTGTGCTCGGTATGGATAAAGTCTGTATTTTTGCGATCCATGTGTAGGGCGTTCTTTAGCATTCGTAAAACAAGCCCTGGAATTGCAAATACCTTCCCGAAAGAGCGCATTCGCAATGGCCCAGGAATAGCTACATACAAAGCACATGCAAAAACACCAAATAGTATCCACCATTTTTCACACCACTCGGGAATGATGAGAGTTACTATGATTGAGATACCACCTAATAATACGATGAGAATAGAGCGTGGGATTAATGCTTGCTGGATAGTTTTATCTACAAAGTTAATCTTGCCATGAAGAATGGCTTTGGGAATTTTGGGTAGGTTGCTAAGAAGACTTTGAACTTGAGCTGTCATCCAGCGCATACGCTGACGTTGGAAGTTATCCTGATTGCTTACTTTCTCGTCAAAGACGTGAATTTCTGGGGCGTATTTGATAAATACTTCCTGATGAAGTAGGAGGGCTTCCATCTCGCGGTCTTCGCCTGCAGTGGACAGTTGGAACACATTCTTCTTGAATAGCTCATAATCAAAACACATGCCAGAACCAATCAAGGCAGATGATAAGCCTAATCGATTATGGGCTTTACGGAAAATGGTGTTGTTGATTTCTTCACTTGTTCCATCTAATACGGCGACATCGTTATTTGCATTCTTTGCACAGCGATGGCATTGGATAACGTCGTAAACAGAACAAAGAATATTCAATTGGGATAGAAACTCAGGACGAACCACATTGTCTGCATCTAAAATAACCACATTGTCAAAGTCGCTTTTCACCTCATTAATGGCATATTGCATGGCCTTAGCCTTTGAACTTTTTTCAAAAATTGGTGTGAGCAACGTAATGGGTAAAGAACGTAAATAATCATTCGTTTCTGGTTGCATGTGGTCTGAGATGACTGCCACTGTATAAAGATCAGAGGGATAGTCCTGATAAAGGAATTGTTCAACCGCATTAACGATGACCTTATCTTCTTTATAGGCTGGGTATAAGATAAGGAACTTCGTCATTCTACCACTTAATGCAGCCGCATGTTCAGCAATATGATCCTCTTTGTCATAGAATAATGAGATAATGGCAAAAAATACCACATAGGCCACTGAGCCTGCAATGATAAACCACAGCGTAATATCAACGATATGTAATATTGTCCAAATCATTTCTCTTTGATTTTATTAATATGTTTACCTAATAGTTTCGTACTGATAATTCCCCAAAGCGTGATAAAAGGAGAGCGTAGGAACGTTTTGTCCCACATCTCATCGACTAAGTAATCGGGTGTGGCTATGGCAAAAACAAACAAGGCAATTGATCCTAAGGCCCACCACTTAACAACCAATGAAAAGTAGATGAAAGGTAGGAATATGCCCATGAGCATGATTATACCCATCATTGAAGTCCTCGGTACTAACATCCATTGTATAATTTTGTCTGCCCAGTCATATTGCTTATTAAATAGCGCTGCTGGTAGAAATTTGATGTTGCGGAAGAAATTATGGATCTGTTGGGTAGCCCATCGCCCACGTTGCTCATTCATTTTTGTCGTGGTTCGTTGTTTTTCGCCATACACTAAAATGTGGTCAAAGTAATCAATGAAATAGCCCTGACGTAGTAATAGTGCCTCTAACTCTTTGTCTTCTCCTTCTGTCTTAACTTTCATGATATTGGTTTTAAACCATGTAAAGTCGTAGGCTGTACCTGATCCTGCCAATGCCGCCGAAACACCCATGATAATATGGCCACGACGGAAGATGTTATTATTGATTTCTTCAAAGATGGACCCCATGCGGGCAACTGCTGTATCTCTGTTGCGAGAAATACGATGTAACTGAATGGCCTTGGTGGCTGCCGTCTCAAATGCATCGTTGACATCGGTAAGGAAATTCTGATTCACGAGATTGTCGGCATCTAATACCAAAACAATATCATAGATTTTAAACTCTGGTAGATTAAGAATCGCAAATTGGAGTGACTTCGCTTTTGTACTTACTGCAAAGTCGGGTGTTAAGAGGGTAATGGGATATTGCGCTAAGCGCATGTTTGTCATTTCGCTTTGATGGTCGGAAATAACCACGACATCGAATAGACGTTGAGGATAGACTTGTCCTAGGATTGAAATGACAGTGTGCTCAATAACCTTATCCTGCTTGTATGATGGAATCAAAACCACAATACGGTTTAAATTTTTTGCCTTGTTTAAGACTGAACTTTTCTCAAACAAAGAAGCTACGGCATAGATACCCATATATAGCACTGTTAGTGCTACAAACGCGAAGAGCGTCCAATCAATAATATATAGTATAATCCAGAAATCCATGCTTATTTAGTTGATAGTTGATAGTTTATAGATGATAGAAAGTCGGTAATTCCTCGGCAGACAGCTTTGGATAAGCTCCATTTGCCTTGAATGATGAATTTTAAGAAATCTTTAGGGGCAACTACACATGAAAGATAGCAATAGGCTAACCACTTGTAGAGACCGTGCCAGTTGCGTTTGACTAAGAGTAGGCGGTTGCGGGTAATATAATAGGTACGAAGAGGACTATTCTGCCCTGTACTTTGGCTTTCTTTATGATAAATCGTGCATGCTGGTTCATACCAGATTTCATAGCCTGCCCTTGTGAACATCATAGACCAATCTAATTCTTCATAATAAAGGAAAAAGCATTCTGGCATCAATCCTACTTTTTCAATCGCTTCGCGTTTAATAAGCATGGCAGCACCATGTGCATATGGGGTGGGATGGGGCGTGTCATATTGGCCTTTGTCTTCTTTGCCAAAACCTATGGCCTGGTTACGGACTGTAATTTTGGACAGAGGGGTGTAACCGGTGAATTGAAGAGGATTATTGCCCCATGCAAAACGAATTTTAGGACAGACGACCCCAATCTTTGGGGAGGATTCTAATCTGTCAATCAGTGGTTGTAGGTTGAATTCCTTGAAAACTGTATCATTATTCACTAAGAAAATATAATTTCCTTTGGCATCTTTAATGCCTAAATTATTGCCTCCGGCAAAACCTAAATTGCGCTCGCTCCTAATGACTTTGACGTGTGGATAGTTTACCTGTATGAGGCTGGCTTCTTCTTGCTTGGAAGCATTATCTACCACTATCACCTCCATATATTCTCTGAAGGGGATAGACTCAATCAATGCGCAGGTATCTTTTAGACCGTTGTAATTGATTGTGATGATAGATATATTATATTCGTTTTCCACGCTTCTTCTCTAATTTTATGCGTTCTCTCTCTACTTGGGCCAGATAGCGTTTGTTTTCCATTTCTGCCCATTCGGGTTCTATATAAGGAAGAATGTAAACGATTGTAAGACCACCATAGAACATCAGGCAGTTAGGGAACTGCATTAGTACTTGGTTAGCATAACCTCCTAACTGAATTGATACAAATGCGCTGCATAATCCTCCACCGATGCCGATAAGTGATCGGTTCTTTAATTTAGTTAAGACCACCCAACATGCCCCTAAGAACATAATGACAGTTAAAATTAGGAAAACAGTAATGCCAATAACACCTGTATGTACCCATATAAAGACATATTCGGAGTCTGGTGGAATAACTGAAAGTTTTTTGAACTTATTATTTGCTGGTACATTGTCATAACTGACACTTAATCCAATGCCCCATGGCGCATCTGCTAAGTATTTTTTGATGGCAGCTTGATTAATATCACGTACACTGGCAGAAGCATCGTTCTTATTAAAAGCAGAGCGCATTCGTCGAATCTGCTGGTTACCTTGTCCAATGTCTGTGAAAACTAAAAGAGAAATCAAGATGCCACCGACGATAGCAGAAGGCACCATGACACGGAAAGATTTGGATAAGACCAAAAAAGTTGCAAATCCTGCAATGAGACAAAAAGTAGCCGTTCTGGTACCAGATGCAAACATTTGCCAGGTAACGACAATTCCTGTGAGGAGGAAGAAATAACGATCTATCTTAATTTTTGTTGTAATACTCATCGTAAAGAAAATAATGGCTACACATGCAGCATGAATTCCATATTGGGCAGCATCATTAAAAGTGGACCAATATCTGATGAGTGTTCCTCCTTGAAGTAAATGTGTTGTTCTGCCTCGTGTCTGCATCCATAAGTTTTCAGCTTCAGAAAGACCTACATATTGTTGTTTTAGAGTCCATAAGACAGAAAAAATGGATAGTGCTGCCCAAAACCTAAAAAAGGTAGTTAGTTTTTTTGAATTCTCAATATGTACTGTGAATATGATGACTGCATATAATATTTGAAAAGCCATCATACGGGCGCCAGTATACCAACCTGCAACACTTATACCTAAATCACAGGTATCGTTTAATAACTCAAGCGTGCAGAAAGCACACCATATTGAAACGCATAAAAACATCAAATTACCCAATCGGTTAAAATGTGTGTCTTTTCTGACGTCGACAATTGCTATGGCAATAAGTAAAAGTTCTAGAAGTTCATTATATAATGATGTGGGAATTCCATGTGGCAACCACTGTTGTTTTCCAAAAAACTGAATAAAATAATTTATAAATAATAAAATCCAAAAAATGATGTTTGGCCAAGAAAAAGCGAAATAGATAAAAGGAATGACCAAAGGTATGAGACAAATAATGCCAAATGTAGTTAGTCCAGCTGTCAGCAACTGATATAGAGCCAACAAAAACAGGAGAAAGAGCAATAAAACCCTTCCTCCGTTTTCGCGGGAATATGATACAATGCTATTCGTCATTATTTGGCATGGCTATTCTCTACTGCGGTCAGACCCATTTGTGACATACGATATACAAAGTTGTTGAACTTAGTGTATGGTGGCAACTGACCAACAAACTCTTCTACCGCATAGCGTTGTGCCTCAGTAAGGTACATGTAGAGTGTATTCTTATCATTTAATTGAGATTGTAGTTCTTTTAATGCTTTTTGATCCACATCTTTCCAAGTACGATTGGCTCGAGTAACCATCAGATTGATTGTTCCTATATTTAATAGAGCAGGAGGAATGGAGTTGTCATCCAGATTTGGATATTCAATAATGGCAATTTCATTCGGTAATAAATCTGGGCAGATGTCTTTGATATCGTTCGCCATGATAAAACGGCTGTCTTCTGCCAAGAAATCTTCGTCGTATGTTAAACGGCGTACTTGTAAACCGATAGAAATCCAATAATTCTCTAATTCTTGGGCAATATAACTTTTACCATTAGCAGCATCGGTAGATAGCAGATTAAGCACGTTTTGCTGACCTTCTTTAAAATGTGGGAGTAGGGCCTTGCTTAATTGGCGCAATGCCATATCAGCAATGGTCTTGTTGAATCGGCGATAGCGCAAATTACTCTCCTTCGGGAAGCAACCCATCACAGGTATTTTTGTAATACGCTCAGAACGCATACGGTCACGAAGTGTACGATCCAACAGTTCGATGATAAAGAAGTAAACGGCTGTGAAAACAAATGTTAGCAGAAAAGCACCCAACAGTACCATCATACGATTTGTTGGCTGTGCGTTCATTGGGAACATTGGCGGATTCAGCACGCGAAGCGTCGCTGTGGACATTTGCAAATTCTTCTGACGGAGGCGAGCAGAGTTAAGTGCTTTTAACATGTCCATGTAGTTATTCTCTATAAAGTTGATATGACGATCCTTACGCGAAATAGTAGCACCTATAGGCGCATAATAAAGTATTTGGTCGTCTAGGTCTTCACGTAATTTGTCCTGAGCTGCAACTTCTGCCTTAGTTTTCTCTAACAAAAGTACCTGCTCTAACCAACGTCCTACCATATCATTCGCTTTTACGCCAGTTTCTGTATTATAGCTGCCAGATTCAATGTCTTTTACAAGACTCCTAACATTGTTTGACGCATCTTGAAGCATTCTTTCGGCTTTGTTTAACTCGGTCTGTGCTTCATAGATATTTCCACCCTCACTACTCATTAAACGAAGATTGGATATACGTGATTGAATACGTGAGATATCTGTAACTTGATCGGTAAAATCTCTATTGGCTTTTATGACTTTGGCGCGGTCGCCCAACTGGCGCTCTAAATAATCCATCAATGCTCTGGTAGTTGCCTGATTCATAAAACGCTCACTGGCTTCGGTTTGCAATTTATTGTCTCTTAGGCTTAATTCTCTCGTCTGTCCATCGTAATTTATAATGCGCTTCTCAACATTATAGCGAATCAAATCATCTTCGGCATTTGTCAGAATACGATAGAGCTTGGCAACTTCACGTTCATAGAATTTGATGACATTGGTGGTTTCGCCATATCGGAGTTGTGAATACTGGCGAGCGAAAACTTCATTTAAGATATCCAAAGTGTTATAGGCAATACCTGCATCATTTGCAGTATAGCCTATGTCAATGATATCTGATAATGGTAATTGTATTACTTTTAATCGGGCTGTGATACTGTTAATACCAAACCAAGGATGATAGTTGGTGATGCCAAATACAAAGTTGTCGGCGGCAGGGCGTTCGTAAGCTTTTAAGTTCGCGTATGTCTGATTTTCGCTGTTATGATTAATCAGGGCTTTGACTTCTGGAGGCACACTGCTGTTAAGCTGGCGGAAATGTTCGGCAGAGATATAGTTGTTGTCTTTATTTGGATTGCCATACATCATACAGCGCGCAAATAATCGCAGAGACACTTCATGAATCGTGATATCTGTGGAAATCAGTATTACCAAATTTTTAAGGTTCGTTACGACTTGTCCTCCAGCCACTCCAGATCCTCCTTCCAAATTATAGCCAGTAATCATACCAGTGTAAATGGTTGTGCTGGTGTCATAGACACGTTCCATTTTTCGTGTTGAGAACCATGCCACAATCATGGCAATCAAAGGTAGAATGATGAGGTACCAGCGAATTTTGAATAAGAATCTGACAATATATCTGAATAAATCCATAGCGTTTCCTTAATATGTTACTTTAATTTTCTTCTAGCAGCCTTCTCTGCTGCTCGTTCTGCTTTGGCCTCGGCTTTAAGCAACTTCTTTTCTTTTTTATTCTCTATCTTGGCAGCTTTCTTAATACGCTTTTCTATGGCTTTGTTTTCTTTGACTATTTCTTTTTCAGACTTAACGACATGGCTGTCAAGTGTTATTTCTGTCGTAGAATTCGTCAGGATAGGTGTATGCGTTAAGATTTCCAAAGTCAGAATATCAGTCGTAATTTCTGTTTGGAGAGCTTGATAACTAACCACCTGTCCACTTTCACGAAGTTTGGTATAAGCATAATCCTCAATTGCCATATTACCATTTTCAAATTCTTCACGAGTTAATGCTCCAGCTCCTTGATAGGCTGCAGCAGCTTCTCCTAAAGTTTTGAGTGAAACAAGGTTGTTGGTTATCTTAACAAATAAGCTTGCTATTTGAAGTTTTAATTCATCGTATGCAATGTCTTTTTTTATAACCGTCTGTTCTACTTCTAACTTTTTGCGTTTAACAGCGGCTCGCAAGTCAAGAATATCTTCTAAAGGTACAGCTAAGTTAACACCCACATTCCAATAATTCTGTTTAGAACCTTGGAACTGATATATTACAGGGGCCATGGTTGAAGAGTTGTTACCCCACATATCGGTCTTACCATAACTATAACTCGCATGGCCGGTTACGTATGAAAAGATGTGTCGTCTCTGTTTTGCGACTTCAGCTTGTGCAATTTGGCGGGCTTTCTCTAAAGAGAGAATAGTAGGCGTGGATTTTGCATTCTCAAGCAATACAGTTAGTGGCGGCAGGTGGAATTGTGAGAAATTGATATCTTTTTCGTTGCTGGAGTCGAAGAATCCAGCACTGATGCCACTTTCTGCGAACTGGGCATAGGCTTGAGATCCTGTTGCCACGATGGCTATCATCAATACGAATCGCTTTATCTTATTCATAGCTTTGGGGCTAAATATATAGTTCTTATACGTTCTTCTTCTGGATGAAAGCAAAGAGCGTACGGAAGATAATCTTCATATCGAGCATGAAGTTATAGGTCTGTCCGTAGAGAATATCCAGTTGTTTGCGCTCTTCAGCTGACATCATGCCGCCCTTACCGCGCTCCTCAACCTGCCAAAGGCCTGTTAAACCAGCAGGGGCCATAAAGCGGTCGATGCTCTTGTCGACAGTGAGCTTCTCTGCCTCATAGAGTGGGAGGGGGCGGTTGCCCACAATCGACATGTCACCTTTGAGGATATTAAAGAGTTGAGGCAATTCATCGATACTGGTCTTGCGGATAAATTTACCCACCTTGGTGATACGCGGGTCGTTTTCGATCTTTACGAACGCATTATCGATTTCTTCCTTCTTCTCCTTGGCATAGTCGCTTTCAGCTACAACATAGTCATCGCCAACCAGCATCACTTCATCATCGCTAATCATCATATCGGACGACATGCCCATGTCCATCATCATCATTTCAGCCTCCATACCTAAAGGTGCCGTAATGGTATGCTCAGCCTCAGACTCTTTCTTCTCTGCATATTGATTGCCCACCTCTTTGGCAACTTCCTGCAGGCGTTCTTCTGCATCGATATACATCGAACGGAACTTCAGGAAATTAAAGATGGTATAATTGGTACCAACACGTTTTGACTTAAAGATAACCGGACCTTTGCTTTCCAAACGAATGGCAATGGCCGTGAGGATGAAGATAGGTGATAACAGAATGATGGCTATCAACGAGAAGACAATATCGAAGACGCGCTTCCATACGGGAATCTTGAACTTCAACATGCGGAACTTAGGCTGTTCTTCGTCGAAGAATGAAGCCTCACGGTCGGCAATGAAGGAAATTTTCTTGTTGAACTCAGTAATAGATGCACCAGCTTCGAGCGTATCGTTAATACCACACTTTTGATATTGCTTCCTGTCTTCTGTTGTCAGTGCATGGGTGAGCAGGATGATATAAATGCTCTTATTCTTCTTTTTCAGATAGGTGATAGCAGACACATCCTCAGCCTGCACTGTCTGCTCATAGAACAATATGAAATGTTCATTGCTGACATGCGTAGAGCAAGCTGCGGCTGCCTCTTTATAATTCTTTGTGTACTGAACCAGACGACCGGGGATGTATTTTAAACGCTCCTCAGTCTCTGAATTGTTACCAAGATATACAACACCTATCATACACTATCTGATTAGGGAATAATCTTCTTGACGCGGATTTTTAACTCCATTGGGTTAAAAGGCTTCACGATGTAATCCTCTGCGCCAATCTCTAACAGGCGAATACGCTCTGAGGTAGAGTCCTCACTGGAGAGCATAATCACAGGGATGCTCTTGAAGAGCTCATTCTGCTTAATCCACTCCAAAAAATCATCGCCACGCATGCCTGGCATACGGATGTCAGAGATAATCAAATCAGGTGTGTTTCCTGCCTGAAGCCATTTCACACCCTGCAGTCCATCGGGTAACCATTGTACGTCGTAATCACTCATCAAATAGATAGAGAGTACTTTTGCAATAGTCTCTTTGTCGTCAAGTATTAAGATCTTTTTCTTCATATATGAATTAATTTTTTTGTTCGGTATTTAGCCATTATTCCGTGCAAAGGTAAAAAAAATATTTTAATTGTGTTCAAAAATTGGTAAAAATTTCGCTTTTCTAGGCAAAAAAATTGTTTATTTGAAAAAAAAGGGGGATATTTGCGGTATAAACGTACTATAAATAGGAACTAACATATAACTTCAAATTATGGCAAATAGGTATCTATTAGGATTTGATGTCGGTAGCTCTTCAGTGAAGGCATCGTTGGTTAACGCCGATAGCGGCAAGTGTGTGGCAACAGCTTTCTTCCCAGAGAAAGAGGCTCCAATTATGGCTGTAAAGGCCGGATGGGCTGAGCAGGATCCACAGATGTGGTGGAACAATGCCAAGTTGAGCCTAAAGAAGATTATGGCTGATTCTGGTGCCACTGCAGAGGAAATAAAGGCCATTGGTATTTCATATCAGATGCATGGTCTGGTTTGTGTGGACAAGGATTTGAATGCACTCCGTCCATCTATTATCTGGTGCGATTCACGTGCTGTGCCTTATGGTGAGAAGGCTTTTAAGGACTTAGGCGCTGACCAGTGCTTGAGTCATCTATTGAATTCTCCTGGTAACTTTACAGCAGCCAAATTGGCTTGGGTAAAAGAGAATGAGCCTGAGCTTTATAATAAAATATATAAGGTGATGTTGCCTGGTGATTATATCGCTATGCGACTGAGCGGTGTGGCAAATACAACTGTAAGTGGACTGTCAGAGGGTATGTTCTGGGATTTCAAGAACAATCAGGTGGCTGACTTCCTGATGAAGTACTATGGTTTCGATGCTTCTTTGATAGCTGACATCGTGCCTACTTTTGCTGAGCAGAGCGTGGTAAGTGCCGAGGCTGCAGCCGAGTTGGGTCTGAAGGCAGGTACTCCTATTACTTATCGTGGTGGTGACCAGCCAAACAATGCCCTGTCGCTGAATGTGCTGAATCCTGGTGAAATTGCTGCTACTGCTGGTACCTCAGGTGTGGTTTATGGTGTGCTGGGTGAGGTGAACTACGATAAGCAGAGCCGTGTGAATACCTTTGCTCACGTGAACCATACTGCTGATCAGACGCGTCTGGGTGTATTGCTCTGTATCAATGGTACAGGTATTCTGAATGCTTGGACACATCGTAACATTACCCCAGAAATCGGTTATGCTGAAATGAATGATTTAGCAGCTAGTGTGCCCATTGGCAGTGAAGGCGTCACCATCATCCCATTTGGAAACGGTGCTGAGCGTGTGTTGGAGAATCGAGAGATTGGTTGCTCTATCAACGGCGTGAACTTCAACAAGCATCATAAGGGCCACTTGGTACGTGCCGCTCAGGAGGGTATCGTCTTCTCATTCTGCTATGGCATGGAGATTATGCAGCAGATGGGTATGGATATAAAGAAAATCCATGCAGGTAAGGCTAATATGTTCTTGAGTCCGCTGTTCCGCGATACACTGGCTGGTGTCAGTGGTGCTACGATTGAACTTTATGACACAGACGGTTCTGTAGGTGCTGCCAAGGGTGCTGGTATTGGTGCTGGTATCTATGCCAATGCTGATGAGGCTTTTGCTACACTTGACAAATTGCAAGTAATTGAGCCGAAAGCAGCTGATAGGGCTGCTTATGCTGAGGCTTATGCCCGTTGGAAAGAAACACTTCAATCAAAGATCTAATAAAGAAGCCCGCCAATCGGCGGGCTTTCTTTATCATGACAGACTATCTTTATACCATTGGAATAGTTTTGCAACGCCATCCTCAATCTCGACTTTGTGGGTCCAACCCAAAGAATGGAGTTTGGAAACATCAATGAGTTTGCGCATCGTGCCATCTGGCTTGGAAGCGTCAAACTCTACAGTTCCTTCGAAACCTACGGCTTTTACGACGAGTTCTGACAATTCACGAATGGTCAGTTCCTTGCCTGTACCTACATTGATATGGCAATTGCGAATCTCTCCCAATGAAGGGATGGCGCCACCACGACCTGCACTGTGATTGCGATCTACGGCACCATCGGTAGAGGCACCATAGTGGACGCTGGAGTATTTCTCAATGCCAATGACATCTTTGAAATCGACATTTAACAGAACATGAACTGAGGCATCGGCCATATCTTCGCTCCAAAGGAATTCTCTTAATGGTGTTCCTGTTCCCCAAAGTACCACCTTATTATTATAGATGCCGTAATGGGCTAGGGCTTTCAGAATATCTTCTTTAGAAGATTGGGCATTAACTATCGCCTCCACCCCTTGCCCCATTCCCGCTGTTGCGCCTACCCGTAGCCTTTCCTCCCCGGAGGAGGGGAGTTTATAGGAAACGGGACGCTTGTTGAGATCGATGGCGATCTTATTCCAGGCGCCATCATGAATCAGTTTGGCGAGATAGATTTTACGCATCATGGCCGGCATGACATGGCTGTTCTCCAAATGGAAATTGTCGTTGGGGCCATAGAGGTTTGTGGGCATCACAGCCATGTAGTTCGTGCCATATTGCAGATTATAGCTCTCGCACATCTTCAAGCCGGCAATCTTGGCAATGGCATACTCTTCGTTGGTGTATTCCAGAGGTGATGTCAACAAGCAATCCTCCTTCATAGGTTGTGGTGCATTCTTGGGATAGATGCAGGTACTTCCTAAAAAAAGCAGTTTCTGTACACCATGGGCATAAGCCTCTGAGATGACATTACACTGAATCTTCATGTTCATCATGATAAAGTCAGCACGGTAGAGTGAGTTGGCCATGATACCGCCTACAAAGGCTGCTGCCAGTACGACTGCATCAGGACGCTCTTCGTCAAAGAATTGCTTGACAGCCACTTGATCGGTGAGGTCGAGTTCTTTATGGCTGCGGCCTACCAGATTGGTATAGCCTCTTTGAAGGAGGTTATTCCAAATAGCGGAACCCACAAGTCCGTGATGTCCTGCTATGTATATTTTTGAAGTTTTGGCTAAACTCATTCCTCCATCTGGGCTTTGATGAATAATTTCTTCACGAACTTCATATCGTGCTTAACCATGATGCGAACGAGCTCCTCGAAAGAAGTCTTGTGAGGATCCCAGCCTAATTTGGCCTTAGCCTTGGCGGGATTTCCCAGCAACTGATCTACCTCAGCTGGACGGAAGTACTTAGGGTCAACCTCCACAAGTGCTTTACCCGTAGCCTTGTCGTAACCCTTTTCGTCGACACCATCACCGCGCCACTCGAGTTCGATACCCACCTCTTTAAAGGCTAAAGTTGTAAACTCACGAACCGTATGGTATTCACCTGTAGCAATTACGAAGTCGTCGGGCTCTGGCTGCTGAAGGATGAGCCACATACATTCTATATAATCTTTGGCATAACCCCAGTCACGCAAAGAGTTCAAATTACCCAAATAAAGTTTGTCCTGATAACCTTGAGCAATACGTGAAGCTGCCAAAGTAATCTTACGTGTGACGAATGTTTCACCACGACGCTCACTCTCATGATTAAAGAGGATTCCATTGCAGCAGAACATGCCATATGACTCACGGTAGTTCTTCATAATCCAGAAACCATAGAGTTTAGCTACTGCATAAGGTGAACGAGGGTAGAATGGGGTGGTCTCAGACTGAGGAACCTCCTGTACCTTACCATAGAGTTCAGAGGTAGAAGCCTGATAGATACGACAGGTATTAGCCAATCCACAGATGCGAACGGCCTCTAACAAGCGCAATACACCATCTGCATCTACATCTGCCGTATATTCAGGTACATCGAAAGATACTTTGACGTGGCTTTGAGCGGCCAGATTGTATATCTCAGTAGGTTTAGTTTCACCGATGACACGAATCAGCGATGAAGAGTCGGTCATGTCGGCATAATGCAGGTTGACGAGGCGTTTCTTTTTCATGTCTCGAACCCACTCATCGAGATAAAGATGTTCGATACGTCCTGTATTGAAAGATGACGAACGGCGCAACAAACCATGCACCTCATATCCTTTCTCAATTAGAAATTCGGCCAAGTAAGATCCATCCTGGCCTGTAATACCTGTAATAAGAGCAACTTTTTTATCCATATGATTTAGTTATTTCCTGAAAACTGCTTGATACGCTGTTCTTCAGATAGTTTGCAAATGAGGAGCGTATTGTCTTTTTCGGCTACAATATAACCATCAAGTCCCTGAATCACCACTTTCTTTTCCTGGGTGGTGTGAATGACGCAATTGTGACTTTCTATCATGCTGATGTTCTCTCCGATGCAGGCATTTCCATAAAGGTCTTTTTTGCTTTGTTCATGCAGGGAGCCCCATGTACCTAAATCGCTCCAGCCAAAATCAGCAGGACAAACGAAGATTTCTTCAGCTTTTTCCATAATAGCATAGTCGACAGAGATGTTCTCGCATTCAGGGAAGCGCTTGTTGATTTCATCTTGTTCCTTTTCTGTACCATAGATAGGAAGCAACGATTCGAAGATCTTGGCCATTGAGGGCTGGTAGATGCGGAAAGCATTCACGATGGTGTTGACATTCCAAATAAAAATACCAGCATTCCAGAAGAAATTGTTTTTCTTGATGTATTCGATGGCTGTCTCCAGGTTGGGCTTCTCTCGGAAAGAGTCTACATGATAGATTTCTTTATTACGCAAAGAACTGGTGCCGAGGTCTGCTTGAATATAACCATAGCCTGTTTCTGGGCGATTAGGCTTCATACCCAAAGTAACTATGGCATCAGTCTCACAGGTAAATACCATACACTCTTTGATGACTCGCTTAAATTCCGCCTTATCGGTTACAATATGATCGCTGGGGGTTACAACAATGTTTGCCTTTGGATCCTTCGACTTAATGCGCCAACTGACATAGGCAATACAAGGGGCTGTGTTTCGACGGCAGGGTTCACAGAGAATATTGCCCTCAGGGATATTGGGCAGCTGCGCTTTGACGATAGCTGCGTAATTCTGATTAGTGACTACCCAAATATTCTCTGGTTTTACCAGATCGTCGAATCGATCAACAGTCAGCTGAAGGAGTGTCTTCCCCACGCCAAGCACATCGATAAACTGCTTGGGATTCTCTGTTGTACTCATTGGCCAGAAACGACTTCCTATGCCGCCAGCCATAATTACCAGATGATTCGTTGCCTTTGCCATATTTCTACTCTTTGCTGATAATAATCTGCAAAAGTACAAAAAAAAACTAAAAAGAAAGAATAATTAGCAAAAAATCCCTCTTTTGAGCCCTTTTTTTTGATTTATTTCTTCATTCTTTTTTTAACAATGAAATATATAACTGCCAGAATAATTAGGGCAATAATAAAGATTTTTATATATTCTGCATATTCGCTAATCTTTTCGTTTAACTGGTCTTCTGGTACAATGGCGTGGAGATACCAACCCATGGCAGCCAAGATGCTATGCCATCCACCTGCACCAATCGTTGTAAACAAAATAAATTTCCCGTAATGCATACGAGCTAGTCCGGCAGGAATGGAAATGAGGTGTCGAATAACAGGAACAAAGCGGCCTGTAAGTGTGGCCGCTACGCCATGGTCGTCAAAGTATTTTTCGCTTTTCTCAACCTTTTCTTGGTTTAACAGGCACATTTTGCCCCATTTGCTGTTGGCAAACTTGTAAATAACGGGTCGTCCTACGTAAAGGGCTACAAAATAGTTGATGCTAGCCCCAATGTCAGCCCCAAGTGTGGCAAACAGGATGACCAAAAAGACATTGAGTGAACCACTGGCAGCATGATAAGCTGCGGGCGTTACGACAAACTCTGATGGCACGGGCACAACAGTGCTCTCTAACAACATGAGAACAAAGATGGTTGGATACCAACCCAGACTATTGAGAATATTGGTAATAAAATTCATGATCTTTTATCTTTCATTTGTGAAATGACATAATCGTAATACCCATTGGGCTCTATGTCCTCAGGGAAATAGTTGTTAAGCACAAGTCGAGCTTCTTTCGGATTCTTCTCGCATGCCATTTTAAGATAATGAAGGAATTCGTCTTCCTTTTTCAGTTCCAAACAGCAAAGTGCCATATAAGAATAGCCTTCGTTCCAATTGCTGTCAACATATCTGAGGAAATTCTTTAATAGCTTATAGACTGCATTGAGAAATCGGTTGTCATAGAGTGATACAATGATACGTAACATCACTCTAGGTGCATTGTCGGCATCGTGCAGCGCTTTCTTGAAATAGGCCTCAGCTTCATTAAGCTTGTTGTTCGCCAACATCACATGTCCTTTAATAATGCAGATGTTGATATGGTCACACTCTAGGTCGTCTGTTTTATCCAGATAGTAGATGGCTGTATCTGGTTGCTTCAGTTCGCTATAGGCAAATCCTAATTCCTGATAAATCTCATTCAGATAAGGTGAATCTATGGGGGCTATGGCTTCTGCCTGTTTCAGAATGTCGATTGCCTTCTCGAATTTGCTCATATTAATCAGACAGGTGCCCTGATGCAGGTAACCAAACTCGTCGTCATTGACCATCTCTGAGTATTTTTGGTAGTAGGATAGGGCAGCCTCAAAATTCTCAAGATTATACAGGCTGTTGGCCTTGGCGAGAATGCCCTCTGGATCCTTAGGGTCTATCGCGATGGCATATTCACTGCTGGTAATGGCTGCATGATAGTCTTCGCGCATAAACTGAGCACTGGCCAAACCGTTCCAATAGCGGGTAGAGTAGGGATCATGGTCTATCAACTCATTGAAGATACGTTCACTATCTTTATACTTTCCCAGTCCGAAGAATGTTCTGGCCATTAATTCCTTGAAGTCGTCGGATTCGTCACCTTGTGAACGTGCAATCCATTCGAAAGCTTTATCGTAAAGCTGATATTCTGAGTAGATATTAGCTACATCATAAACGTAATCCATTTGTTCGTCGGGCATCACCTCTGTCAGATATTGGCAATAGAGTTCGTCTGCCTCTTCTTCCAGACCTTGAGAGATAAGTATCTCACCTTTTAAGAAATGCGACTCAAGGGTGTCAATGGCTTCAATCCGTGAAGCATAGCTTTCGGCTGTTTCATAATCTCTGAGCGCCATCGCTTCGCGGGCTTTATACAACAGTGGTCCAACGGCCTCTGGGTTATAAGATAATGCTAGGTCAACAGCAGCCTTCGCCTCTTCTATTCTGCCATTATACTGAAAATAATCGGCAATGTCAGCCAAATCATCGGCATCCATATAGGCGGGATGCCCTGATTTGACTGACTCTTCGTATATATTCAGGATTTCGCGAAAATCCTCACTATTAAAATAGTCGAGATTATCTGTCATATTTAAACCTTCAAGCCCACTGTTTTGTTGAACACAGGATGCTCTGGGGTAGAATCTGTATCGGGTGTGAAATAACCAATGCGCTGGAATTGCAGATATGTAAGAGGTTTCATTGCTGCTGCAAAAGGTTCAATATAACACTCCTTCAGTACATTCAGTGAATCAGGGTTAATCATCTGTTTCATTGCTGTCACAGCATCACAGTTCTGAGCCTCACGGATAGCAGCCATCTCATCGCGCGGATTCTCAACTTTCCAAAGACGCTCGTACAAACGTACCTCTGCCTTTACTGCATGCTGGCAACTTACCCAGTGAAGTGTCTTACCCTTAATCTTACGATTAGAACCAGGAAGGCCGCTTCGTGATTCTGGATCATATGTGCAATAGATAGTTGTCACATTGCCGTTTTCATCTTCATCACAAGGATGTGTCTCGTCGCACTTGATGATATAGGCATTCTTCAGGCGCACTTCCTTACCAGGCGCCAGACGCATGAATTTCTTTTCTGCCTCTTTCATAAAGTCACTGCGCTCAATCCAGATTTCACGTCCGAACTCCACAGTATGGGTGCCATCAGCCTCATTTTCTGGATTATTAATGGCTGTCAACTGTTCTACCTGTCCTTCTGGATAATTGGTGATAACTACCTTCACAGGATCAAGGACTGCACTTACGCGAATGGCGCGACTATTCAAATCGTCACGAACAGCACTCTCCAGTAGCGCCATCTCATTGAGGGCATCATAAGTAGTATAGCCAATCTTGTCGATGAACTTGATGATACTCTCTGGACTGTAGCCACGACGACGGAAACCGCAAATTGTTGGCATTCGGGGATCATCCCAGCCACTCACAAGTTTCTCATTAACCAATGCCAGCAGATTACGCTTTGACATCAATGTATAGCTCAGATTCAACTTGTTAAACTCTGTCTGGCGAGGACGATTATCCTCAATATTATCAGTCTCGCCCTTCCATTCTTTCATCCATGTTACAAAGAGATCATAAAGAGGACGGTGCTCTACAAACTCCAGGGTACACCAAGAGTGGGTTACCCCCTCCAGATAGTCGCTCTGGCCATGGGTGAAATCGTACATTGGATAAGCATTCCACTTATTGCCTGTACGGATGTGAGGGATATTGAGTACACGATAGATCAGTGGGTCACGGAATAGCATGTTAGGATGGGCCATGTCGATTTTGGCTCTTAATACGAGCGTACCTGGCTCACACTTCCCACTGTTCATAAACTCGAAAAGCTTCAGGTTCTCTTCGATAGGACGGTCACGGAAAGGACTGTTTGTGCCAGGACTTGTGGTGGTTCCCTTCTGCTGGGCGATGACCTCAGAACTCTGCTCGTCGACATAGGCACGTCCCTGTTTGATAAGCCAAACAGCAAAGTCCCAAAGCTCCTGGAAATAATCGCTGGCATAGTAGATGTTTGCCCACTGGAAACCGAGCCACTTGATATCATGCTCAATGCTGTCGATATACTCTGTATCCTCTTTGATGGGATTTGTATCATCAAAACGGAGGTTACAGGTGCCACCATATTTCTTAGCCAATCCGAAATCGATAGCAATAGCTTTGGCATGTCCGATATGTAAGTAGCCATTTGGCTCTGGTGGGAAACGGGTTTGCATTCTGCCACCGTTCTTACCTTCTGCCAAGTCATTGATTACCTTCTGTTCAATGAAGCTAACAGACTTCTTTTCCTCGCTCTCATTTATGATTTTTTCTTCCATATATACCTTATTTATTATTTGTGGCTGCAAAATTACTAATTTTTCCCGAAACTATTGCATAAAATACCACATTATTCATTATTAACTCTTCTATTTGATACCTCTTTCGTTGAGTGCCTTGGTGTATTTAGCAGCATTTTTCAGGTGCTCCTGATAGGTTACTGCGAAATTGTGTGTACCAGAGAAGTCCTCTTTGGCGCACATGTAGAGGTAATCGTGATCCACTCTATTCAGCACGGCGTCGATACCCTTGATAGAGGCAATCTTGATAGGACCAGGAGGCAATCCTGTGTTTTGATATGTATTGTAAGGACTGCTAAATCGGAGCATATCATGATAAATACGCTTTAAGGCAAAGTCGTGTAAAGCAAACTTGATGGTTGGGTCTGCTTGCAGGGGCATGTCTTTCTTCAGACGGTTCAGATACATACCTGCAATCATGGGCTTCTCTGCTGTGTTAGCTGTTTCCTCGTCGATGATACTGGCTAACGTGCATACCTCATTTGGTGTTAATCCTAAAGCAGTGGCTTTTTGGGCGCGATCGCCTTCCCAGAAGTTATTGTGCTCTTTTTGCATGCGCTCCATCAGTCGGTCAAGTGTGGTATTCCAATATACTTCATAAGTATTAGGAACAAACAGACATGGGATGGTAGCTGTATCGTAGCCCCACTTTTGACAATAGGCTGTATCCTGGAGTAAAATTGCTACTGCTGTACTGTCGAGCATCAGCTTCCGAGAGAGAACGCCTGCTAGTCTGTCCATGGTTCTGCTTTCAGGAATAGTCAGCATAACGGGTTCCTGATGACCATTCTTCAAGTGACGGAAAACGGTGATGGTAGATTCGCCCTGACGTATAGCATATCGTCCGCTTCTGATATTGTCAGCATAGCCGCCATGACGGGAAAGTGTTTTGAAAGCCATGATGGCTTGCCCTGAAGCAAAGCTATGCAATTTGACACATACAGAATCGATATTGTCATTATCATCGATATATACATATTCCGTCTGTTCAGAGTTAGAGAAACTACTCATTAAAAAGTAATATCCCAGTGCGAATATAGCTATGATACAAATGATCACAGCTGTAGGGTAATACTTGTTTTTAAATGTGTTCTTTAATGTCTTCATCTTCTGATACTTGAAAAATTGCTGCAAAGTTACAAAAAACTCGTCACTCTTATCGCTTTATTCTTATTTTTTTTGTACCTTTGTAGCAAATTACAGCTTATGAAACTTAAATTTACGATACAATATGGCACTCAGTGGGGGCAGAACCTCTATGTTATGATTACATACAGGAGTGCAGACGGGACAGAAAAATCCAATCGCCTGATGATGCTTACCAGCGACGGTTTGCAATGGGAAGTTGAAACAGCAGCCCTGGTATCACGTCAGCACCCTATCACCTCTTTTTCTTATTTCTACCAGGTGGAAGATGCTGATGGCAGCGTGCTTCGTAAGGAGTGGAACGCTGTTCCTCGTACGTATTATTTCGATTCTTCGAAGAGTTATGTGCTTGCAGACCAGTGGCGCGATGTACCTTTGCAGTATCATTTGTATAGTAATGCTTATCTGACTACCGCTCACTTCCAACGTGATGAGGAAGTGCAGGCTTTGCGAGTGCCTCTATATAGAAAGACGATTATTTTCCGTGTTTCAGCGCCTCAGTTGCAAAAGGGCCAGTCGTTGGCTATCATCGGAAATCATCCGGCTATCGGTAGTTGGAATACGGCTCGTTATTTGAAAATGGAGTATATTGGTCGTTATGACTGGTTGCTCTCTGTGAATGTTGATGCCATTCTTCTGCCCATAGAATATAAATATGTGATAGTAGATGACAACACACATGCTTTATTAGAATGGGAAGAAGGCGATAACCGAACGACGGATGGCTTGTTGCCACCAGACCAGAATGTGATACCAGACGGTACGGTGTTGGTGGCTTATGGTGGAAGTCTCAGAATAAAGGAGCGTACATGGCGTGCAGCTGGTGTCGTAGTTCCGGTGTTTTCTTTGCGTAGTCAGGCTTCTTATGGTGTAGGTGACTTCGGTGATTTGCATAGAATGGTAGATTGGGCTGTGGCCACTGGCATGAAAGTGATACAGCTATTACCCGTTAATGATACGACGTATGCTCATACCTGGAGCGATTCATATCCCTATAATATTGTTTCAGCCTTTGCGCTTCATCCGCATTATATGGATCTTGAGGCTCTAGGACGACTGAAAAGTAAGGCTAAGATGACGGCTTATCATCGTCAGCGACAAGAACTGAATGCTTTGGGTTATAGCGATTACGAAGCAGTAGATCGTGTAAAGACTGCTTATATTCAGGAGGTATTCGAAGAGCGTGGTCAACAAACGCTTGAGTCAAAGGAGTTTAAGCAATGGTTCGCCCTTAATCAAGAATGGTTAATGCCTTATGCCACGTGGTTAGGCCAATCCGCCTCTTTAGTTTATTTCATTCAGTATCATCTTCACCTCCAATTGAAGGCTGCTGCAGATTATGCACGTCAGCAGGGGGTGGTGCTTAAGGGTGATGTACCTATTGGTGTAAATCGCGAAAGTGTGGAAACAGCGACTTGTCCAGAGCTATTCCACTTGAGCGCGCAAACGGGCGCACCGCCTGATGCTTTCTCACAAAATGGTCAGAACTGGGGCTTCCCGACTTATAATTGGAAAGTAGAAAGTGGAAAGAAAAAAGAGAATCTCGTAGGCTGGTTCCAGCGTCGTCTGCGATGGATGGAGCAGTATTTTGATGCCATCCGCATTGACCATGTGCTGGGCTTCTTCCGTGTTTGGGAAATTCCTGATGATGCTGTTTTTGGCTTGTTAGGTCATTTCTCGCCCGCATTACCAATGACCGTAGGAGAGATAGAGTACTTTGGCTTGTCGTTCCGTAAGGAACTCTTTACGCGTCCCTTTATCAATGACCGGGTATTGGAACGGCTTTTCGGGCTCCATGCACCTTATGTGCGTGATAATTTCCTGATTCCTCGCAGTTATGGTCTTTACGACCTAAAAGAAGCGTATGATACCCAGAAAAAAGTACGTGCTTTCTTTGAGGGTAAGGGCGATGAAAACAGCTTGTGGATTCGAGATGGGCTTTATCGTCTAATAAGTGGCGTGCTTTTCCTTGAAGATCCTGAGCAGCTCGAGATGTATCATCCTAGGATTGGTGTTTATAATGAACCCGTATATGATGCCTTGACAAACGAGGAAAAGGATGCTTTTATGCGCTTGTATAATAACTATTATTATCAGCGTCATAATCTGTTCTGGGGCGATCAGGCCATGCATCGACTTACCGATGTCTTTGGAGATACTCGTATGCTCTGTTGCGCAGAGGATTTGGGTATGTTGCCAGATTGTGTGGCTCCTGTCCTGGATCAACTCCGTATCTTGACACTCGAAATCCAGTCAATGCCAAAGCAAACTGGTTATGAGTTTGCTCATCTTGATGGCAACCCATATCGTAGTGTGGCAACGTTCTCTACCCACGACATGTCACCTTTGCGCCTTTGGTGGGAGGAAAGTATGGAGCGCACACAGCGCTATTATGTGACGATGCTTCAGAAACAGGGTCGTGCGCCAGAACATCTGCCTGCTCATTTGGCCGAGGAAATCATTGCCCGTCATCTTTATTGTCCGTCGATGCTCTGCATGCTCAGTCTGCAGGATTGGTTGGCAATGGATTCGGAATTGCGGAGCAAAAACACGCGTGATGAACGTATCAACGTGCCCAGTGACCCTTATAATCGTTGGAAATACCGTATGCATATCACCATCGAGGAATTGCTGAAGGCTGATAAATATAATAATAAGGTACGTACGATGGTAACACGTTCGAAAAGATGATTACTTATAATACCTATATTTTTGATTTGGACGGGACGCTTCTGGATACTCTAGGTGATCTGGCTGCTGCTGTGAATTATGCCTTGCGTACACATCACATGCCAGAAAATACGGTTGAGGCCATTCGTGGTTTTGTGGGTAATGGTGTGCGCTTGCTGATGGAGAGAGCCGTGCCCCAAGGTGCACAGAATCCATGTTTTGAGGAGGTCTTTTCCACTTTCCGTCAGTATTATATGCAACATTCCTTGGATACCACCCGTCCTTATCAGGGTATCCCAGAAACACTTGAGGCACTGAAAACTCGAGGTTGTCGCCTTGCAGTTGTTAGTAATAAGATGATGCCGGCCACGCAAGCCCTATGCAAGCATTTCTTCCCTGACACCATTGAGGTAGCTATAGGTGAGCACGAAGCAGAGGGCATCCGCAAGAAACCAGCGCCAGATACTGTTATTGCAGCATTAAAAGCTTTGGGAGTAGGGAAGGAGCAGGCTGTCTATGTAGGTGATAGCGATGTGGATATCCAGACGGCCCGCAATAGTGGTTTACCTTGTATCAGTGTGCTTTGGGGATTTCGCGATCGCGACTTCCTAAAACAAAATGGAGCAGAAACGTTTATTTCTACTCCATCCGAATTATTACGATAGTTGTTGTAATCTGGCTATGTATTTGCCCAGAATATCAAACTCGAGGTTGACAACCGTACCTACCTTGATATCACAGAAATTTGTATGCTCGAAAGTGTAGGGGATGATGGCTACCTGGAAAGTGTTGCTTGTAGGGTTACATACCGTCAGGGATACGCCATTCACCGTTACTGATCCTTTGTCAACCGTAAAATAGCCTTTCTTTGCCATGTCGCGATTCTCTGGATATTCAAAGGTGAAGTAGGTAGAACCGTCAGCATCCTCCATTGCGATACATTTGGCTGTTTCGTCTACATGACCCTGTACGATATGGCCATCCAGTCGACCATTCATTAACATGGAGCGTTCTACATTTACTTTATCGCCCACTTTCAATAAACCCAAATTGGTTCTGTCGAGGGTTTCTTTCATGGCTGTAACCACATAGGTGCCATTTTCGATTTTTACCACCGTCAGACAGACGCCATTATGTGCCACACTTTGGTCAATCTTCAGTTCGTCAACAAACGAGCATTTCAATGTGAAATCAATATTCTCGCGGTCTTTCTTGATGGCTACAACCGTAGCAAACTCTTCTATGATACCAGAAAACATACCTGAAATATAATGTTCAATCTTTAATGTTTAATGAAAAAAGGGTTCGTGCCGATGATTTGGTGAAAACTCCTGTTCCACACGATATGGGTGATTCCCTGCTGTTGTAATCCACCGGCATTGCTGCTCTCCATTGAAGGATATTTGTGGCCCGCCATTGGCATGGGAAATAATCCCAGTTTTTTTATTTAATGTCGAGTATCCCGATCTAAACGGCACGACCCGTGTTTCGTTTGCAAAGATACGCTTTTTTATTGAATAAACCAAATTTTTTATTCCCAGATTTCGCAGAATTTGGATTATTTATTTGTTTATCACGGTTTTTATTGCTATCTTTGCGCAAAATATTAAAATGCCGTATGACAAAGAAGATTTGTATTTTGGCAGGTGCACGCCCCAATTTTATTAAAGTGTCACCTCTGGTAAGAGCTATCGGGAACTATCCTGAGGCAGAGTGCTTGTTGGTTTATGCCGGTTGTGAGGATGATCCGACGCTTGAGGCAACCCTTTTCGATGATCTACAGATGCCTCGTCCACAATATTATTTAGGTGTAGATTCCGTCAGTTTGAACGAAATAACCAGTAGGGTCATGGCTCAGTTCGACAGTTTCCTCAATGAGCATCCTGTAGACGTGGTGATTGTGGTAGATGATCTGGCATCGACGATGGCAGCAGCTATTGTGACCAAGAAACGTGGTATACGATTAGGGCATCTCGTCGCGGGCACGCGTTCCTTTAATATAAATATGCCGAAAGAAATCAATCGACTGGTGATTGATGCGTTGAGCGATTATCTCTTTACTGCTGGTGTTCGTAGTACTGGTATTGCTACACGCGAGCAATCTGAAAACTCGCAGACTTATATGGTGGGTAATATTCTGATGGATACGCTTCGCTTTAATTATGGCAGATTCAAGAAGCCCGCTACAATGCCAGGACTACAAGAAGGAACTTATCTTGTCTTCACACTCAACCGAAAGGCGCTGATTGCTAACACAGATAATCTTACCCTTATGTTGAAGGCGATGGCAGAGGCTGCAGGCGATGTGCCTATTATTGCACCTTTAAGAGAATTGGCACGTGAGGCAGTAGAAAAGAGTGGTGTTCAAATACAACTTGTTGATCCACTGAGTTATTTGGAATTTGGTTGGTTAACAGCTCATGCTAAAGGCGTGATTACTGACTCTGGTAATGTGTCAGAGGAGGCCACTTTCAATAGTGTTCCTTGTATTACTTTGAATGATTATACGGAACATAAGGAGACCGTTACTGTTGGCTCAAATGTTTTAGTCGGTGAAGATTCTGGAAAACTTTGTGAGGCCGTTCGTCAAATGGTAAGTGGTGATTGGAAAAAAAGCGCCTTGCCAGATCGATGGGATGGTCGTACCGCTGAACGCATCGTTCAAATCATCCTTGCTCCTTAAGGAATTTTTATGTAACCGCTTAATAATGAGCGGTTTTTATTTTGTTTATTGCAGTTCTTCTTTCTGTAATTAACAAAATTTTGCATTATTTTTTTTGCATATCATGTTGCCAAATCAGAATAATTGTGTACCTTTGCAGACGAATTCGGGTTAACCAAAACGGGAAACTTTTTGGAGCCTGGAAACAAAAAAGTTTCCCAAAATGGAAAACTTCGATGCGATTACGCGGCGATAAACTTTAAAAATTAAACAATATAATGGAAATTAAAAACTTTACGATCACGAAGCGAGACGGATCAAAAGATCTTTTTTCTCTTGACAAGATTATGAATGCCATCGTGAAGGCATTCGAGAGTGTACAGGAACCTGCTGACTTGGCTACAGTTTCCCGAATTCTGAATCATCTGGATATGCACGACAACATTACCGTTGAGGATATACAGAACCAGGTTGAGGAATCCCTTATGCGCGAGGGCTTTTATAAGGTGGCTAAGTCGTTCATTCTCTACCGTCAGGAGCACTCGGAGGATCGTGACACGTTGGAGAAGATGATGTTCCTGTCAGAATATACCGAGTCGGTTAATGCTGCAACAGGCTCAAAATACGATGCCAATGCCAATGTTGAACATAAGAATATCGCCACACTTATTGGCGAGCTTCCTAAATCAAATTTCATTCGTTTGAATCGTCGCCTGCTCACTGACCGTATTAAGAAAATGTACGGCAAGGATTTGGCAAATGAATACCTTGATAAGTTGAATCATCACTTCATTTATAAAAATGACGAGACAAGCTTGGCAAACTATTGTGCTTCTATTACCATGTATCCTTGGTTGATAGGTGGTACAGTAGCTATTGGTGGTAACTCTACTGCTCCTACCAATCTGAAGTCGTTTGCAGGTGGTTTTGTTAACATGGTCTTCATGGTTAGCTCTATGCTGAGTGGTGCTTGCGCTACTCCAGAGTTCCTGATGTACATGAACTACTTTATTGGTAAGGAGTATGGTCTGGACTATTGGAAGCGTGCCAACGAGCAGGCTGATATGAGTTTGAAGAAGCGTACCATCGATAAGGTGATTACCGACTATTTCGAGCAGATTGTTTACACGCTGAACCAGCCTACAGGTGCCCGCAACTATCAGGCCGTATTCTGGAATGTAGCTTACTATGATAAGTATTATTTCCAGAGTATCTTCGGTGAGTTCTATTTCCCCGATGGTTCTCAGCCTGACTGGGATGGTCTTTCTTGGTTGCAGAAGCGCTTCATGAAGTGGTTCAACAATGAGCGTACCAAGACATTGCTTACTTTCCCTGTTGAGACCATGGCATTGCTCGTTGACGAGAACGGTGAGTGTAAGGATAAGGAGTGGGGCGACTTTACAGCCGAGATGTACTCAGAGGGTCACTCTTTCTTCACTTATATGAGTAACAATGCAGACTCTCTGTCGTCTTGTTGCCGTTTGCGTAACGAAATTACCGATAATGGCTTCAGCTATACCCTCGGTGCTGGTGGCGTTTCTACAGGTTCTAAGTCTGTATTGACTATCAACCTGAACCGTTGTATTCAGTATGCTGTCAACCACAAGATCGACTATTTGGAGTATCTGGGTGGTGTGATTGACCTCTGCCACAAGGTTCAGATGGCTTACAATGAGAACCTGAAGGAGTTGCAGGCTCACGGTATGTTGCCACTCTTCGATGCTGGTTACATCAACATCAATCGTCAGTATCTCACCATCGGTATCAACGGTTTGGTAGAGGCTGCTGAGTTTATGGGTCTGAAGATTACACCTAACGATGACTATCTGCATTTCGTTCAGGGCATCCTTGGTCTGATTGAGAAGTACAACCGTCAGTATCGTACGAAGGAGGTAATGTTCAACTGCGAGATGATTCCAGCTGAGAATGTGGGTGTAAAGCATGCTAAGTGGGATCGTGAGGATGGTTATGTTGTACCACGCGACTGCTATAACAGCTATTTCTATGTAGTAGAGGACGATTCTCTCACGATTATCGATAAGTTTAAGTTGCATGGTGCACCTTATATTGAGCATCTTACTGGTGGTTCAGCCCTCCACATGAATCTCGATGAGCACCTTTCAAAGGAACAGTATCTGCACTTGTTGAAGGTAGCAGCTAAGGAAGGATGTAATTACTTTACTTTCAATATCCCCAATACTGTATGTAACGATTGTGGCCATATCGATAAGCGTTATCTGAAGGAGTGCCCACACTGCCATTCAAAGAATGTGGACTATATGACTCGTATCATTGGCTACCTGAAGCGTGTGAGCAATTTCTCTCAGGCTCGTCAGGAAGAGGCAGCACGCCGTTACTACGCTCCTGAGACAAAACTCTAAATCATGCTGAAGTACGTTAACACGGGAATAGTATTTCAGGAGATACCCGACGAAGTGACACTGGCAATTAACATCAGTAATTGCCCGTGTCACTGTCCTGGGTGTCATAGCCATTACCTTTGGGAAGACATAGGTATTCCTTTGACGACTGATGCCATCGATGCCTTTGTAGAGGAGTACGGTGAGGATATCACCTGCCTCTCTTTTATGGGGGGCGATAATGATCCCAAGGGTGTGAATATACTGGCTCAGTATATCCATGAAGAACATCCTAATTTCAAAGTGGCCTGGTATAGTGGAAAAACCGTTATTTCCTCAGCCATTAACAAAGCTGATTTCGACTATATCAAGATAGGTCCTTATATCAAGCATCTGGGGCCCTTAAAGAGTCCTACCACTAATCAGCATCTTTATCGTGTTGGTGCTGATGGCGCCCTTGAAGACATTACCTCGAGATTCTGGAGGAAGTAATAGTTAAATTGTAATTTCTCCTCTGATGTTTTGTTGCATATAGTGGCGAACCGTTTCTGGGTCGTCAGGATAGTGTGATTGGAGGAACATCAGTTTGGTAACAGCAGACTCTACGGTAGAATCCTTACCACTAATCACACCAGCTTCCTGCAAGTGGTAGCCACAATCATATCGACTCATTTCTACAGCTCCCTGCATGCATTGGCTGATATTGACAATCACCTTGCCATTACGGGTACCCTCTTTCAAGGCATTCAGCAACCACGTTTTCTGAGGCGCATTGCCACTGCCAAATGTACGCATCACAATAGCCTTCAAATTAGGCGTGTGGATGATATGTCGAATCAAATCCTCACGAATGCCTGGGAAGAGCGAGAAGATAATCACGTTATTATCCAAACGGAAATGTGGGGTCATGGGTTTCTTCCAATCTGGCTTCAAAATAAGGTCGCGATGGTAGGTGATATTCACGCCTGCCTCTACCAAGTGGGGATAGTTGAACGATTCGAAGGCATTAAACTCTTCGGCACTCTGCTTTGTCGTACGATTGCCTCGTAACAGATGGCCGCCAAAATAGATACCCACTTCTGGTACCATCGCATGTCCTTCTTCATCCTTTGCTGCTGCTATCTCTACAGCTGTAATCAGATTCTCCTTACCATCTGTACGCAACTGACCAATAGGCAATTGCGACCCCGTAAAGATAACGGGTTTCGTCAGGTTCTCCAGCATGTAGGAGAGGGCAGAGGCGGTATAAGCCATCGTATCTGTTCCATGGAGTACCACAAAACCATCATACTGCTCGTAATGGTCTGCGATACAATGCGAGATATCCGTCCACATGTTGGGCGACATATCACTCGAATCGATGGGTGGATTAAACTGATAGGTCTCAATCTGGGTATCGAACTGTTTTAGTTCGGGCACGCTGTTCAGCAGGTGCTCAAAATCAAAAGGCTCCAGTGCGCCCGTTAGCGGATTGCGGTTCATGCCTATCGTACCGCCAGTATAGATTAATAGAACTTTGCTACGCATAGAAAACGTTTACGTTTGATATTTTGTGCAAAGATAGTGCTTTTCTTCGAAACTTTTATTATCTTTGCAGAAAATTTTAAAGAACAACTAAAACAAACAGCAATTATGAAACAGTTCAATGACGATAACTTCGTTTTGGAGACCCAAGTGGCTCAGGAGTTGTATCACAATCATGCGGCTAAAATGCCTATCATCGACTATCACTGTCATCTGATTCCAGAGATGGTGGCTAACGACCATCGCTTCAAGAGTATCACAGAGCTTTGGTTGGGTGGTGACCACTACAAGTGGAGAGCTATGCGTACCAATGGCGTAGATGAGAAATACTGCACGGGTAAGGATACCAGCGATTGGGAGAAGTTCGAGAAGTGGGCAGAAACAGTGCCTTACACCTTCCGCAATCCTCTGTACCACTGGACACATCTGGAGTTGAAGACAGCCTTTGGTATTACCAAGCAGCTGAACCCCAAGACAGCCCGTGAGATTTTCGATGAGTGTAACGAGAAGCTTCAGCAGCCTGAGTTCTCTGCTCGTGGACTGATGAGACACTACAATGTAGAGTGTGTGTGCACTACCGATGATCCTGTAGATGATTTGCACAACCACATTGAGTATGCCAAGCACAAGGCAGCTAACGATCCAATGATGATTCCTGCATGGCGCCCTGACAAGGCTATGAATATCGAGAAGCCTGAGTTCCCTAAGTATGTAGAGCAGCTCGCTGAGGTATCAGGTGTCACTATCACTAAGTTTGCTGATATGGTAGATGCCCTCCAGAATCGTCACGACTTCTTTGCCGAGAACGGTTGTAAGTTGTCAGACCATGGTATCGAGGAGTTCTACGATGAGGAATATACCGACTCTGAGATTGAGACAATCTTCGAGAAGGCGATGCGTGGTCAGCAGCTGTCAAAGTTGGAGGTTCGTCAGTTTAAGAATTGTTTCCTGACAGTGATGGCTGAGATGGATGCCGATGCAGACTGGACACAGCAGTTCCACTATGGTGCTATTCGCGATAACAATACCAAGATGTATAACCAGCTGGGTCCTGATACTGGTTTCGACTCTATCGGTGAGTTTAATACTGCTAAGGCGATGTCTACCTTCCTCAACAAGTTGAATATGAAGGATAAGCTCACGCGTACCATATTATATACTTTGAATCCTTGTGCCAACGAGGTGATTGCTACGATGCTGGGTAACTTCCAGGGTGGTGAGCCTGGTAAGATTCAGTTTGGTTCTGGTTGGTGGTTCAATGATCAGATGGATGGTATGATTCGTCAGATGAATGCCCTTTCTGTACTTGGCTTGCTGAGTCGCTTCGTAGGTATGTTGACTGATAGCCGTTCGTTCCTGAGCTATCCACGTCATGAGTATTTCCGTCGTATTCTCTGCAATATTCTGGGTAACGATGTAGAGAAGGGCCTGCTGCCTTACGATATGGAGATTCTGGGTCGTATGGTTGAGGACATCAGCTATAACAACGCAAAGAGATACTTCAAGTTCTATTAAAAGAATAACCCTCCTCCCTTCGGAGGAGGGCTTATTATCAACTATGAGATATAACGCAGGATATAACCGTGAGGGAGAATACGACCATTTCGTAGTCTCTGAACCGATGCCTTTGTTGGAATGGCTTTTTGCCAATGTCCAGCAAAGCAAGTCTAAGATTAAGTCTACGCTCCAGGGTAGGGGTATCAAGGTAAATGGCAAGACGGTGAGTCAGTTCGACTTTCCTTTGGAGAAAGGCATGAAGATCGCCGTTAGTAAGACCAAGCGTAATCAGCAGGGTTTTAAGAGCCGTTACGTGAAGATTGTGTATGAAGACAAGTGGCTGATCGTTATCGAGAAAGCTGTTGGTATCTTGTCGATGGCAGCTGGTCATTCCTCGCTGAATGTAAAGTCTGTGCTCGATGATTACTTCAAGAAGTCGCGCCAGAAGTGCAGAGCTCATGTGGTACATCGTTTGGATAGAGATACCAGTGGCCTGATGGTCTATGCCAAGGATATGGAGACGGAACAGATTCTGGAGCACAATTGGCACGATATCGTGTACGATCGTCGTTATGTTGCCGTTTGCTCTGGCGAGATGGAGCAAGACGAAGGCACCATCGAAAACTGGTTGAAGGATAATAAAGCTTACGTTACTTTTTCCTCGCCCGTAGATAATGGCGGAAAGTATGCGATTACCCATTTCCATGTGCTGGATCGTACTACCGACCACTCGCTCGTAGAGTTTAAACTTGAAACGGGTCGTAAGAATCAGATTCGTGTCCATTCCTCTGATATGGGTCATCCCGTGTGTGGTGATCCCAAATACGGTAATGGCGACGATCCCTTGCATCGCTTGTGTCTGCATGCCTGGTTGCTCTGTTTCCATCATCCTGTAACGGGCGAGCCTATGGAGTTCGAGACACCTATCCCTGTGGCATTTAAAAAACTGTTTAAGTAATGGAGAACATTGGCTATTATATTTTCATATTGGTAGCAGTGATGGTAGCCTTCATCGTTGTGAAGAAGGTTACATCATGCATGATAAAGTCAGTCGTGTTACTGGCTATTGTTGTCGCTTTGGCTGCTATCTACTATCTTTATTTTATGTAGTAGCAGCTTTGAGTTCTTCTTCATATATTTTGCTGAAGACCTCTCTGAGCTGAATGGGCTGCGCAATAAGGTTGCGTAGCTCATTGAGTTTTTGGGCATTTGGTGAATTCGGTATCCAGAGTTTGATATAGCCGTCTTTCGAATACTTGCTGTTCATGTGTTCCTTAAAGCGTTTCCAGTGGCCCTCTTTGTCTAGGTCTGGGTAGTTGGCGAAACCAAACTGAATGGTTCTGCGAATCACCACCTCCGTGTCGATGTCGCGATCAGCCTCTGCCACTATTTTGCCATAGATGCTACGTGGGGCTCTGCTGGCTGAGGCACGATGGTCTTCTACCGCTTCTTTCATGACATTGATTTGTTCTGCTGAGAACCATTTCTTCAAACGGGCGTCAGCTGCCAGTATCTTTCCGCCACGGATATGGTGATCGGCTCTGTGGCCCGACATGCCGAGGTCATGATAGGCAGCGATGGTATAAACCATGTTGATATCTGCGCCCGTGCTCCTTACTAAATCTAAGGAACGACGAATCACACGGGTTACGTGCTCAAGGTTGTGGGCACGGTCAAAGGCATTATACTTGGGGAGTATCTGTGTCTCTATAAACTCCACTAAATCTAAGCTTGGTGTATTGTTTAGCATATTTTTTTTCTAATAATGTTGCAAAAATACAAAATTCTGATTACTTTTGCAAGAAAATAGCGATTAAAGTACAGAAATGAAGACAAATTCTTTAAAGGCATGGCTCTTAGCAGCTCGTCCGAAGACACTTTCTGGTGCAGCTGTGCCTGTTATGATAGGTTTGGCGCTGGCATATAACGATGCCCAGCAGTACGATGGCGAGGTGTTCAAGTGTGGGGCAGCCCTGCTGTGTCTGTTCTTCTCTTTCGCCATGCAGATTGATGCCAACTTCATAAACGACTTCTATGATTTTGCCAAGGGAACCGATGATGTAGAGACGCGCCTGGGGCCTCGTCGTGCTTGTGCTCAGGGCTGGGTGACGCTTGATGCGATGAAGAAAGCTATCGCCATTACTACCATCATCGCTTGCCTGATTGGTTTACCATTGGCACTTTATGGTGGTATGGAAATGATTCTGATAGGCATCCTCTGCGTGCTCTTTGCTTTTCTCTATACTACCTTTTTCTCCTATTTGGGTCTGGGCGATGTGCTGGTATTGATTTTCTTTGGTCTGATACCCGTTAGTTGCACGTATTACGTACAGCTCCATGAGGTGACCTGGCAAGTGCTTATTGCTTCCATGGCTTGTGGTTTGGTTATCGATGCTTTATTGCTGGTGAATAATTTCCGTGATCGCGACAATGATCGTGAGGCAGGGAAGAATACCATTATTGTTCGTATGGGAGCTGAGGCTGGCTTACATCTATATCTGTTTGTAGGTATTGGGGCAATCCTTCTTGGTGGTGTCTTCTTGATGAATGGCCATTACCTGGCCTTCTTGCTGCCCCTCATTTATCTGGCACTCCATATCGTTACTTTCCTGAAGATGAAGCGTATCTACCAAGGAAAAGCGCTGAATCTCATATTAGGAGAAACAGCGCGTAATATCTTTATCTATGGGCTTTTGGTAAGTCTGGGTATTCTTTTGGTCTAGCCCTATAACATTAGTTGAAGAAAGGCCAGGAGATACCGAAGTGAATCACTGAGCCGTTCGTGGGGTAGTGGGGTGCGAGAAACTTCATGTGGTTCGCACCTTTATTCACGACGTTTGTCATAATGAGGAAGAAGCGTACTTTCTTCAAGCAGAAGTTGGCATATACATCGATAAAGGGGAATCCGCCCAACTCTTCTTTGCTGGCCTCTGTTTTCTGAATGGCAAACTGATTGATTCCAGGACAGAAGTCAGGTGCATAATACTTCGTGAAATAAGTCATATCAGCTCCCAACTCTACGCCTAGCACTTTCGCTATCTTGAAGCCCAGATAGAGGTTGGTGAAGATATTCAATGTAGGCAGAGGCAGAACTTCCTTGTTGCTCGAATTCTGATAGGTAACCACATTCTCCCAATGGAGGGGACCTAAGCGGAAGTTCTGGAATAGTTGGGCTGTCAGCACGTTAATATTCGATGACTCCTGATAAACCGCTGCCGTCAGTTTTGTTCTGCCGTCAGTGGTGGCATCGTAGTTCATACCGAAATAGGTGTAGTCCTTAATGTTATCCATCGCTACACGCAGTTTAGTATTGGTTTTCGTATAAGAGAAAATGCCCTCGATACGGGTACGTGTTTCTTTGCTCAAATCGTTGTTGTCCCACCAGAAGTGCTTAGAGTGATATTTCGACAAGTAGAACGAATTCGTGAATCTGTGCAGATAGGCTTTTGCGGCTAGTTGTACCGTATCGCCAAAGAGTGGGAAGTTCAGGTCGGTGGTGAAGTCAAGCCTCAGGTCACCGCTACGAGGTCCGGTAATGTTGGCCTCTAATTCGGCATTGAAGTGTAGCGTCTTGCCTTGCGTCTTACTCAGCTGTGCACCAATGCTGAGGTCGTTTTCCGACCATTTGCTCATCGTTGCAACGTTGTTTACGGTGTCGGGCATGTTGTAGTTGCGCATGTCGTAGGTAATAAAACCTTTCAGTCCGGCCTTCATGTATTTGTTAAAGCCTTCCAGCAGGGCGATACCGAATGTATTCTTGAACTGACGGAATTTCGTTTCGTCGTAAATAGAGTCGTTGCCGTACTTTGTACCCTTGTCGTAATAGCGGTTCAGGTAGTAGTCTGTAGGTATCTTATAAGCCTGATATATACGCTGGTTATTATTGAATTCGAAGGTGTGGATAAAGCTGGTAACGGGCACGTATTCGCGTTTCATCGTCGCATCGATAGAGTCCTGAATCGCTTGTGCACGATTCAACGAATCGATCATGGCCTGATTATTGATCTTGATGCGGGTTGAGTCCACAACAGCAGGCCCGTCAGCGGTAGGTTCCTTACCTACGACAACGGCATCCTTTGGTCTGCCAGCAGGTGCCTTTATCTCTTTCTTTGGGTTTCTGCCCTTACTGTCTTTATCTTTGTCTTCGCCTTTCTTCTTTGCATTCTCCTCCTTTGAAGCTTTGGCAAACTCACGTGCTTTTAGTTCCGCCTCTGTGAGCTTAACCATACGATAGAAACCGATGTTATAACGATGGGTCAAGAAGATGTGCTGATGGTCGTTGCGGTTCCAGTTCTGTGATAATACGGTAGGAATTTCGTTATCATTAAGTGACTCTTGAAACGACTCTGGGTGGGTGATGTATAAATCGTTGGTAATACCACCGTTTTCCGACGCTTTCTGGTGAGCTGCATTAAAGAAGAAGTGCATCTGGTATTTGTCACCGCGATAAGAAGAGAATAAGCTGCCCGAGAAGTGCGATGTGCTCTGATTGCTGAAGTAGCCTCTGGCATACGCATAGTCCAGGTCGAAGCCTACGTGCAGTCGTTTATTGACGTTCACACCGAATATGGCATCAATATGGTCTTCACCATGCTGCATGTCGCCACATTCGTCGAATGTTATTTTTGTGTAGGGTGATAGCGTGTTCAGCCAGAGCCACTTATCCGGCTCCTTGGCTACCAAACTATAGGGCTGTGTAAAGATGAAGTCGTTAAACTCGTCGCGATTAATGAAGATACGACTCAGTCGGGCTGTATAGTTATTACCCGTCGTGTTATATTCGCCATATTTACCCGTGTTGAACGTGGTATTCGGAAAGAGGTGCGAGATGGTATCGGGCTCAGCTGGGGTAATGTCACCCAGACGTCTGTCGATGGTCCATACATAAATACCTTTTGGTATCACCTTATTGCGTGTGCTATCGTTGTTATGCCTATTTGATTGGCCTTCGCTTCTTTGTGAAATGTTACCGCTTTCGTCTATTTGGTTATATGTTCTGTCTGTCTGGGCATCAACGTGTGTCAATGCCAGTAATAGTGAAATGATGATAAGAAATACTCTTTTCATGTCATTTTTTTAACATTCGCAAAGTGGCTTCTGCCATTTTGAAGCACATAGCTATCAGAATAATGTAGATACCCTGAATCCTGTCTACCTTCAGATAGAAGTACACACCCACGATGGCACCTATCATGAAGATGATGTTCAGGATATTACGTATCAGGTCTTTGCTCATGTTTTATTTCTCGTTAAGCAGGGTGCTGAATTTGTTGAAGATAAAGTTGGCGCGATCAATGGTCTTTCTGCGGAACTTACCCGAGATGGGGTAGAGTTTCGTGTGCTTCTTGTTCACGGCATACTTATCTGTAATCCATTCTTCAGCCAAATAGTGAACGGGCTTACGATTCGTGTCATAATCGTAAGAGATACGTGTCAGCTTCACGTCAGCCTTTCCGTCTTCACACTTGGCGATGATTTGGAAGTTAAACTTTGTGCGATCGAGGGCGAGGGCGGCGTTTTTGAATACCAACCACTCGTGGAATGCGGCGCCCAGTTCGTGCTTCTCTGCATCAGCTAATGCTACGATGCTATTCTCTATCTGGTTGGGCTCGTTTACCATCTTCTCCAGCTGATCCCGCAGGATGTCGTATATCTGTGCAGCTGACTTACCAGGTGCCTCGATAGTCTGATGGAAACATACCTTGCCGTCTATCTCTGGTACAGCGTCTTTTACCAGATATTTGGCGTCACGATTCTCTTTCTGAACGGGTTCTGTTTCTACACGTTCCCACGTGTTGTCCTGAGCAGTCATACCCAGTGGCAAAGCCAACATAAAGGCGATTAAATACTTTTTCATCTTCTTATTCTTTAATTTATTTGTGTGCAAAAGTAACTATAAAAAATGAAAAACCCTTCATTTTATCATTTTTTTACTTCATTTCCAGTTCTTTTTGTAGTCTGATAATCTCATCGCGATATTGTGCAGCCTGTAAGAAGTCGAGGTTTTTGGCGGCTTCCTTCATCAGTCGGGTTGTTTCAGCGATACTCTTCTCCAACTGCGGTCTGGTCATATGTTCTACGATGGGGTCGGCAGCCTTCAAGCCGCCACCCGTCATTTCCGAGATACCCGAGGCACGCTTCAACTCCTTGATATCGGCACGGTCTTCTCGCTGTAGGGCACTGAAGGTCAGGTTCTTGATAATCTGCTTTGGCGTGATGCCGTGTTCCTCGTTGTACTTTATCTGTTTCATGCGTCTGCGCAGGGTCTCGTCGATGGTCAACTGCATCGAGGCGGTGATGGTATCGGCATACATGATCACCTTGCCGTTCACGTTTCTCGCTGCACGTCCAGCTGTCTGTGTCAAACTGCGATGACTTCTCAGGAATCCCTCTTTATCCGCATCGAGGATGGCTACCAGCGATACCTCGGGTAGGTCGAGACCCTCTCGGAGCAAGTTTACGCCTACCAATACGTCGTACACACCCTGACGTAAATCGCTTAGAATCTTCACACGGTCCAGCGTAGCCACGTCGCTATGGATATAAGCCGTTTGCACCCCGTGGTTCAGCAAGTATTCACTCAGCTCCTCTGCCATTCGCTTGGTCAGTGTGGTGACCAACACTCGTTCTCCGCGATGGCTTCGCGTCTTAATTTCGTCCAGCAGATCGTCTATCTGATTCTCGCTGGGGCGTACCTCTATCTCCGGATCCAGCAAGCCCGTCGGACGAATCACCTGTTCTACCACGATACCCTCAGCCTCCTCTAGTTCAAAGTCAGCAGGCGTGGCACTCACGTAGATTACCTGATTTACTTCCTTCTGAAACTCCTCAAACTTCAGTGGGCGATTGTCGAAGGCAGCTGGCAGTCGGAATCCGTATTCTACCAGATTGCTCTTTCTGCTTCTGTCGCCACCATACATCGCACTGATTTGAGGTACACTGACATGGCTCTCGTCGATAAACAGCAGATAGTCATCTGGAAAGAAATCCAACAGACAGTACGGACGTTCGCCAGCTTGTCGCCCGTCGAAGTAACGGCTGTAGTTCTCTATACCGCTACAGTGGCCCAGTTCCTTAATCATCTCCATGTCGTACTCCACGCGCTCTTTGATACGTTGCGCCTTGATGGGGTCGCCCAACTCCTCAAAATAAGCGATCTGTTGTACCAAGTCGTCTTGTATCTGTCGGATGGCACTATTCGTCTGCTCCTGCGAGGTCATAAAGAGGTTGGCGGGATAGAGCTTATATTCCTCGAATGTAGCCAGTCTGTCGAAGGTCAGCGCGTCTACCTCTTCCAGGGCGTCTATCTCATCGTCCCAGAAGGTGACTCTCAATACCACTTCACTATAGGCCATGAAGATGTCGATGGTGTCGCCTTTTACGCGGAAGTTGCCGCGTTGCAGGTCCAGGTCGTTTCTGACGTAGAGCGACTGTACTAATTTCCTTAACAGTGCGTTTCTGTCCATCTTCTGTCCTACGTGCAACTCTATCACGTTTTCCTGTAGTGCTACGGGACTACCCATACCATAGATACACGAAACAGATGATACAACGACAACGTCTTTTCTACCTGATAATAAGCTAGATACTGCCGATAGTCTTAGTCTGTCTATCTCGTCATTGATAGCCAAGTCTTTCTCTATATAAGTGTCCGTCGTAGGCAGATAAGCTTCTGGTTGATAGTAATCGTAATAGCTTACATAATATTCGACCGCATTTTCCGGAAAGAACCCTCTCATCTCTTCGTAGAGCTGAGCCGCCAGCGTCTTGTTATGACTCAGAATCAGGGTAGGGCGGTTCTCGTTGGCTATCACGTTAGCCATCGTAAACGTCTTTCCCGAACCCGTTACGCCCAATAGTACCTGCGCCTTGTCGCCACGGTTTAATCCTTCCGTCAGTTCCCTGATGGCCTCGGGCTGGTCTCCCGTCGGTTTGTAGTCTGAAGTAAGTTTAAAATTTCCCATAACAAGCTGCAAAGTTACGAAAAAAAAGATAAATGATAAAGTCAAAATGATAAATTTTATCAAAAAACCTTTGTTATATGCGCGAAAATCAGTAATTTTGCACCCCGAATATGAAGAAAGTAATCATCATGCTGTCATTTGCGGCTCTGCTAAGCAGTTGTGGCTCTGAATATACAGCTGTCGATAAGTATGGCGACGCTGAGCAGAAATACGAATATGCCAAGGAGTGTTTTGCTATTGGCAAGTTCCAAAATGCCGTTTCCCTGCTAGAAGACCTCGTTACAATGAAGAAGGGTACCGAGGAGGCTCAGGAGTGTCTTTATATGTTGGCAATGGCTCAGTATTGTAACACCGATTACGAGGCAGCGTCAGAGACGTTTAAGAAATACACTCTCAGCTATCCCCGTGGTGTCTTTGCCGAGTCTGCTGCTTTTTATGTAGGTCAGTCGCTCTATGAGTGTGCACCCGAACCCCGTTTGGATCAGTCGCCTACCAATGGCGCCATTACCGCTTATCAGCAGTTTATGGACCTCTATCCCGATTCTAAGATGCGTCCTAAGGCTCAGGAGCGTCTTTACGAGCTCCACGATAAGTTGGTTCAGAAAGAGTATCTCTCTGCTGAGCTCTATTATAATCTGGGTGGCTATTTCGGCAATATCAATGCGAACGATGAGAGTAATTACAATGCGGCTATCATTACCGCTCAGAATTGTCTGAAGACCTATCCATACTGTAGTCTGCGCGAACAACTCATGGTACTTATCATGAAGAGCAAGTTCGAGTTGGCAGAGAACAGTACCGAGGAGAAGCGCCTAGAGCGTTACCGCGATGCCGAAGACGAGTGCTATGGCTTTATCAATGAGTTCCCCGACTCAAAGAGCGTTCGTCTGGCCGAGAAGTATATAGTGAAATGTAAGAAAGTCGTAAAAGACTAAATACATTAAACATTAGACATTAAACATTAAATAGATATGGATTACAAGAAATCAAAAGCACCAGTTAACACAGTTACCCGTAACATCATGGATCTTTGCAAAGATACAGGCAATATCTATGAGAGTGTAGCTATTATTGGCAAGCGCGCCAATCAGATCAGCTTGCAGATCAAGGAAGACCTGTCTAAGAAGCTGGCCGAATTTGCATCTTATAACGACTCTCTCGAGGAGGTATTCGAGAATCGTGAGCAGATTGAAATCTCACGTTATTACGAGAAGCTCCCCAAACCATCACTGTTGGCTACTCAGGAGTTTATCGAGGATAAGATTTACTGGCGCGATCCCTCTCGCGAGAATCAGCAGTCTCAGGAGTTCTAATTGCTTTTAGCTATGATTCAGCGTAAGCAAACACTTTATCTCATGGCGGCCATCATATTGACCGTCATTTGTCTTTGTATGCAGATAGGTTCTTTCAAGGTGGCAGGTTTAGAGGTAGCCCGTGTTTACAACCTCTGGTATACCGACCCCCTTGGCAAGCACCATTTCGATACTTGGCCTCTGATAGCTGTTCTGCTGCCTACAGCCGTCATTGCTACCTATACCATTTTCATATATCATAACCGCAAGGTTCAGGCGCTGTTCTGTCTGTTCAATGCCTTGCTGGTAGTAGGGTGGTATGTATGCTATTTCGTGGTAGGTCAGACGGTAGGCGATAAGTCGTGGGGCGCTGTTTCGTTCCGTCCTACGTGGCCAGCGGTCCTTCCCGCTATCTCGCTGATACTCTATTTCATGGCCCGTCACGCCATCAATGCCGACGAGAAACTCGTCCGCTCGATGGACAGAATCCGATAATAAATAAGCCCCGTAGAGATTCAACTCCTACGGGGCTTTTCTTATCCACAGTGGAAATAGGTCGTAACCAGCTTTTGTATCTCCTCCGGATAGCCCTCGATGGTTTGTCGTAGGGTGGTGTCCTTGAACGCACGCAGCTGGGCGATGATACCGTCTATCATAGCGGGTGAGAACACATTGTGTTCCTCGAATACCTTACGCTGGCGCTCCAAGCAGTCAGCCGAGGCCACACACGAGTCAGGCAACTGTGCCAGCGTAGCCAGACGGTCGGCATTTTCTGCCGCATGGATATTCACGTTTACGTAAGTCTTTTCTGCCACCTCGAGGGCATCGGCCATCTCGAAGCCGTGGCGACAAGCCACACAGAGACCAGCCAGTAACTGATACAAATCAGCTGAACCATCAGGCGAACGCATCTCTACCGTCTGCTTGATGCTCGTATCGTAATTCGTCTCTTTCTCCAGGGGATTGGCCTTGTGGCTCATGTCTACATCAGCCGCCCAGCCCAGTGGTACGCGAACCAGCACAGAGCGGTTTCTGTCGCCCCAGCATACGTTCGTAGGCGCTTCCTGATGGGGAACCAGACGGAAGTAGCTGGTAGGATTCTTATTGCCGAAAGCCGTAATCGACGGGGCGAGGTCCATCATACCCGCTATCATCTTACGAGCTGCCTCCGACAGCTTGCCGTTAGCCAGCATCTGGTTCTTGCCGTCCTTCATCATCCGCATGTGGATATGCAGACCCGATCCAGCCTTGCCAGTGGTAATCTTCGGGGCGAAGGTCACGTCGTAGCCCATCTGATAGCCCAGGTTACGTATAATCCATTTCGCCAGCATCAGCTGGTCGGCAGCCTGTTCTACGGGCACGGGCAGGAACTCTATCTCGTTCTGTTCGTAGTTCTTGCCGTCGATGGTGAAGTTGCCCACCTCCGAGTGACCGTATTTGATCTGTCCGCCAGCCTGGGCGATATATTGCATGCATTGTGTACGGAATTCGTTGGCCTTGGCGTAAGGTGCACTCTCGTGATAGCCGCGCTGGTCCTGAGCAGGGAATACTTCCTCATCGTCGCTAATCACGTAATACTCCAGCTCTCCCATGGCCTGATACTCCATGCCCGTTACCTCGCGGAAAGCCTCTGCCGCCTTGTGGAGCGTGTACTCTGGCGACGACTCCAGCGGATGGCCGTCCTTGTCGAAGTAAGAGCAGAGCAGCGACACGGTGGGTATCTCAGCAAACGGGTCGACGAAAGCCGTACGGAAGCGGGGCAGTACGTAAAGGTCGCTCGAGCCAGCCTGTATAAAGCTGAACAGACTTGAACCGTCTACTCGCTCGCCACAGGTGAGGATCGTTTCCAGGTAGTCGAGGTCGTTAATCACGAAGTTCAGTGTTTTCAACTTGCCGTCGCCGCCAGGATACATAAAGTTCACCATGCGGATGTTATTATTAATAATGTAGTCGATGATGTCGGCTTTCGTCAATTCCGAAGCCGGTTTCTGAAGTGCCGATACAATTAAATTAGCATTCAGTTTTAGGTGTTTATTGTCCATATTCGTTTGAAGTTTGAGTAATATCATCGGCAAAGATACAATATTTCCTGAATAAAAAGCCACTAATTTCCAAAAATGTTGTACTTTTGTAGCCAAAAGGTAACAAAAACAAATATTACATTTAATAAAGCGTATGATTAGTTTCAAACCCAATAAGATGCTGAGCTCGTGGGGAAAGGGATTCCTCACCAGCGTACTGGGCACTACCATATCGATTATACTGACGTTCGGAACATCGGCCCTGCTTGAAAGCAAGGAGAAAGCAGACACTCAGCGGCAGACGGCCATGATGGTGATTCACGACATCGATGTGTGCGTCAAACAGATGGAAGAGATGGCCGAAGATGAAGAGAAAAGAAACAATGCGGTCAAGTATATCCTAGCACATCTGGACCAGATCGCATCATTGCCCAAGGATACGCTCGCATTAGCCTTTGGAATGATAACCAACTACAGTGATAGCTACACGATCTTCGATAATGCCAAGGAGAATATTTTCAAAAGCAGTCAGGATATCTGGAGCAATCTGGATAACATGGCCTTCATTGATAATATGGAGAGATTCTATCGTGAAAGAAGAGAATTTGAGGCTTTCATGGCCAAAGCCCCGTATTTAGTTGAGCCTATTACCTTTGATGAATGGAACCAGATGGTGATTGACTCTAAAGATAATTATTATGAAATAGACTACGCCCCCGTCCTGAAAGAAAAGCTGAAGGATCGCAAGGTGCAGTTTTATATCGACTATTCCGCAGCCCGAACAAGATTATACCGTAACTGTGCGCAAAGTTGGAAGGATATCAGCGACCGAAACAAATTCATCATGGATATCAGCGATGAGGAACTGGCTGAATATATCAAGAATAGCCAGCGGAGTGGAGACCCTGTCGACAGACGTGACCTGATGGGGACATGGTTACGTAAGGTAAACGGGTATCAAGACTATTATTATGAATTCCTGGAAAATGATTCTTTCTGCAGAAAAATCATGATGCATTACGCCTTCCCCATTTATAATGGCGAAGTTTTAGTTTCATATGTGGATAGTGGAAAATGGAGTCTCAAGGACGACACGCTGTTTATGGTGCACGCTCCGAAATCTATAGTAGTCGAACTTGACACTTCGCGTATTAGTTACAGGCCGGAGATGCGTGATTCCGTAAAACGTATCATCAGGGAATTAAACATATCGACATGGAAAGAATCGCTACAGAAATCACTTGAAAGAAACAGGATAGATACACTTCCCATTACGACCAACAAGGCACTTGACAAGATCGAGATGGTCGTAAGCAGCGGCGAAGATGAGGTACAAACTCGCTATCTGAAGCGTGTCAAGTAACAGTGACGTATATGCCTATCTATTTCGGGCGGTTCTTTCTTAGCATATAACGCAATAAAGGCTTGCATCACGCAAGCCTTTATTACTCATTACTAACAATAACTAAAACTCTAAAATGCAATATGAACAAACCTAAATTCAAATGAAAAGATTTATGTGAAAACAACGCTTTGTTTCTTGATTCTGTTGCAAAGTTAAGAGGGTTTTCTATCAATTCCAAGAAAAAATCCAATTTCTTCTTCAACTACTTGCGACAGCATCTTAAATTTGTGTCAAACACCCAAAAGCGCTCCAATTGTTGTCGCAAAAGAAATCTTTTCAATCGAAGTTGTGGCGCTACGGCACCCCATCTTAGCATAACAAAACTTAGTCCTCGTCCTTTTCTTCTGGTTGCCTGAAACCAATGGGTTTGCGTTTGGGCTGATGGTGATGCTCAGATTGTAGTTCCGCTAAGGCTGTGCTAATGGCATCGAGTTGCATACGGGTACTTTCGTTGATGTCATTCTGATCGTGGAGCGTCTCTTCCATATCTAAGCGTAATTGTTTCACTTCAGATCGGATTTGTTCCAATTGTAGTTGGGCATTGTTTATTGTTAGTAATGCTTGCCGCATCTGAACAGACACCGACAAAGGAAATCAATAAAGCATTAAAACTGAAAGCGGAATATGAAGAAAGAAAAAAACATGGATATCTTTGATGTGGATGCGCAGTTGGATGCAGCATTTGGAAAAGAAGGTACTCCAGAACGTGCAGCAGCCGAAGAAAGGGCCAACGCCTTCTTTACCGGACAGATTATTGAAGATGCACGAAAGAAGGCAAATATCACTCAGGAGGAACTGGCAGCTAGAATTGGAACTAATAAGTCATACATCTCACGCGTCGAAACTGGACGCACAGAGCCTAAAGTATCGACCTTCTACCGCATCATCGCCGCCCTTGGCCTTACAGTAGAACTCACTCCGGCTGTATAACAAAGAGTCGGTTTTTGTGAGAAAATAATCGAGTAAACATTTGGTTTTCTCGATTATTTTATGTATCCTTGTCGTACAAAAGAGAAGTAGTTCCGGCCACGAAAATAACTCGGGGAGTTCACAAAGAGTAATTACCCTGAAGTGTATAACATTCCAAGTCATGTAGAAAAAAATAGGGGGACGCGCATCGCTGCGGGTCCCCCTCGTCCTTATTAACTATAATCTATAAAACACTAATGTTTACTTATTCTTCAGTGCTGCGATGGATTCTTTCAGGGCAGCGATCTTTTCTTCGGAGTCGCTCTGCTTCTTGCGCTCGAGGGCTACAACGGCCTCAGGGGCGTTGGCTACGAAACGCTCGTTAGAGAGCTTCTTCTTTACGCCAGCAAGGAAACCTTCGAGGTGTTGCAGCTGGGCCTCCATCTTCTGAATCTCAGCCTCTACATCGATCATGTCGCCTACAGGTACGGCAAACTCGTATGTGCCTACCATGAACGACGAAGCGCTGGCATCTTTCTCGGCTACGATATTGATACCGCTCAGATTGGCCATCTTCTTGATGCAGGCTGCAAAATCCATGATGGCTAAATCGGCCTCGGTGAACGACTTGTTGACGAACTGAAGTTCGAGTTGCTCCTTAGGTGCGATGTTCTTCTGATTACGAACAGTACGCACGCCACCTACAATCTGCTTTACATTCTCAATCTGTGCGATGAGCTGGGCATCGTCGGCAGTAGGAGCGGGGAGCTTCAGGCTGTCGCGCATGATGCTCTCTCCATCCTTGCGATCGTAGAGGTGCTGCCAGAGCTCCTCGGTGATGAATGGCATGAAGGGGTGGAGCATCTTCAACAGAATCTCGAAGAATTCGAGGGTCTTGTCGAAGGTCAGTTTGTCGATAGGCTGGGCCTCGCCATTGATATAAGCGGGCTTCACCATCTCGAGGTACCAGCTAGAGAACTCGTCCCAGAAGAGCTTGTAGACAGCCATCAGCGCCTCAGAGATACGATACTTCTTAAAGAGATCGTCGACCTCGGCATTGGTCTCGCGCAGTTTGGCCTCGAACCAGGCAGTAGCGGTCTTGCTGGCCTCGGGCTGCTCGATATCGGCTACCTGCCATCCCTTCACCAGGCGGAAGGCATTCCAAATCTTATTGTTGAAGTTACGACCCTGCTCGCAGAGGGTTTCGTCGAAGAGGATATCGTTGCCGGCAGGGGCTGAGAGCATCATACCCATACGTACACCGTCGGCACCAAACTTCTCGATGAGCTCGATAGGATCGGGGCTGTTTCCTAATGACTTCGACATCTTACGACCCAGCTTGTCGCGAACGATACCGGTGAAGTAAACGCTGCGGAAAGGCATGTCGCCTACATATTCGTAACCCGACATGATCATACGAGATACCCAGAAGAAGATGATATCCGGACCCGTTACGAGCACGTTGGTGGGATAATAGTATTTCAGTTCTTCGTTGCCTGGGTTTCTGATACCGTCGAAGAGGGAGATAGGCCAGAGCCATGATGAGAACCAGGTATCGAGGGCATCCTCTTCCTGACGCAGGTCGGCATCGGTTACCTTCGGATCCTTCTGCTGAGCCAGCTTCAGGGCTTCCTCGCGGGTCTCGGCTACCACGTAATCATCGTTCTCGTTGTAATAGTAGGCAGGAATGCGATGACCCCACCACAGCTGACGAGAGATACACCAGTCTTGGATATTCTCCAACCAGTTCTTATAGGTGTTTACGTATTTAGCAGGGTAGAACTTCAATTCGCCATTGAGCACTGGGGGCAGGGCGATATCAGCAAAGTGCTGCATATTGAGGAACCACTGCAATGAGAGGCGTGGCTCGATAGCCGTGTCAGGATTACGCTCTGAATAGCCTACCTTATTAATATAATCCTCGATGCGCTCCATGAGTCCGGCCTCCTGCAGGTCTTTGGCAATCTGCTTGCGGCAATCCATACGGTCCATGCCTACGTAGATAGGACTCTGCTCGCTGATCGTACCATCAGCATTGAAGATGTCGATGGTTTCGAGGTTGTGGGTCTTACCCAGCATATAGTCGTTGGTATCGTGGGCAGGGGTTACCTTCAAGCAACCTGTACCGAACTCGATATCTACATAACGGTCTTCGATGACGGGGATGACGCGATTTACCAGTGGTACGATGACCTTGCGACCCTTGAGCCACTGGTTCTTGGCATCCTTGGGGTTAATACACATGGCGGTATCGCCCATGATGGTTTCAGGACGGGTCGTAGCTACGACGGCGTAGTAACCCTTCTCATCCTTGTGGATCACGTTGCCTTCGGCCTTCAGCGCCTCCTCGTTGTCGAGGGAGGTCAGACCATCGACATAGTATTTCAGATGGAACAGGTGGCTCTTCTCCTCGCGATAGATCACCTCTTCGGTAGAGAGGGCGGTAAGGGCTTTGGGATCCCAGTTGACCATACGCAGGCCACGGTAGATAAGGCCCTTGTTGTAGAGGTCGACAAATACCTTAATCACGCTTTGTGAACGGGTTTCATCCATGGTGAATGCGGTGCGGTCCCAATCGCAAGAGGCTCCCAGGCGGCGCAACTGCTTCAGGATGATGCCACCGTGCTCGTCGGTCCAATCCCAAGCGTGCTTCAGGAACTGCTCGCGGGTCAGGTCGTGCTTCTTGATACCCTGCTCAGCCAACTTCTTTACCACCTTAGCCTCAGTAGCGATAGAGGCATGGTCGGTTCCGGGTACCCAAAGGGCGTTCTTTCCCTCCATACGGGCACGACGAATCAGGATGTCCTGAATCGTGTTGTTGAGCATGTGGCCCATGTGGAGCACACCTGTTACATTGGGGGGCGGAATCACAATCGTGTAAGGTTCGCGTCCGTCGGGTTTGCTGGCGAATAGTTTGTGGTCAAGCCAGTACTGATACCACTTCGATTCGACCTCTTTTGGGTCGTATTTACTTGCTAATTCCATATATATATGTTGTTTATTCTCGAAAATCGGTGCAAAATTACATAAAAATTATCAATTTTCAATTCTCAATTCTCAATTTTTTAGTATCTTTGCCCCATTAATTTGATATTTATGCACACAAAAGAAGAAAAAATGCGGGCTTTTGGTCGATTTCTCGACGTTTTGGATGCGTTAAGAGCCAATTGCCCATGGGATAAGAAACAGACGAACGAGAGTCTGAGACCCAACACGATAGAAGAAACTTATGAGCTTTGTGAAGCGCTGATAAAGAATGATATTCCCGACATCTGTAAGGAGTTGGGCGACGTATTGCTCCACATCTGCTTCTATGCCAAGATAGCTGAAGAAAAGGGCCAGTTCGATATGGCTGATGTGTGCGATGCCCTTACGCGTAAGATGATTACCCGCCATCCGCATGTGTATCATCCATCGCAAATCGATGCCGAGGATCCCAAGCCACTGCCGTATGTGCCTGATGAAGTGGATAGTGGAAAGTGTATAGCGGATAGTTATGATTACTCCAAGGATTCAAAGGCAACGACAGTGACGCAGGTTCTGGAAAACTGGGAGCAGATCAAGCTGAAAGAGAAGGATGGCAATAAGACGGTGCTCTCGGGTGTGCCAGAGGCCTTGCCAAGTCTGATAAAGGCTTACCGCATACAGGACAAGGCGCGCAACGTGGGTTTTGACTGGGAGGAGAAAGAAGATGTCTGGGCGAAGGTGCATGAGGAACTGGGCGAACTTGAAGCGGAGTTGGCGAATGGCGACAAGGCGCACTCTACACAAGAGCTTGGCGATTTCTTGTTCAGTGTGATCAATGCCGCCCGTTTGTATAAGTTGAATCCGGATAATGCACTGGAGATGACCAACCAGAAGTTTATCCGTAGATTTAACTACATCGAGGCACATAGTATCAAGATAGGGAAACCTCTGAAGGATATGACGCTCGAAGAGATGGATGCCCTTTGGAACGAAGCTAAAAAAATAGAAATATGAAAAAGATAGCATTTGTAGGATTACTGGTAGCTGCCTTTATCGGAATGGGCAGCTGTGGCGCTCCACGTCCACAACAAGTTTATGCTGACGATACAGACAGCACTGATGTAGAGGAGGATATGGTGCCTCGCGACCATACCATCTATGGGCTTTGCGGTAACGGCTCGTCGATGAATACCCTCGAGGTGCTGACGGATAATGGCGACACGCTGCTACTTTCGATGGCTCCTGCACTAGAGGCCAATAAGGTGTTTGGTGGTCTGGAGGTAGGTGACCGTGTGGCTGTGATGGCGAATGCCAAGCGTACAGAGGCTACCGAGATTATCAACCTGAACTCTTTGTTGGGCGACTGGGTGATGCCTGATCCTATCGATGGCAGTGACGAGGTCGGCATCCGAATCAAAGAGGGTGGTGTGGCCGAGAGCATCGAAATGACCAATATCTACTATCGCACGTGGAAGATTTACGATGGAAAACTTGAGATTCTTTCCGTTCGCGAGGGTGGTGGCGATGCTGAGGAGACGAACCTCTACGAGATACTGATTCTGGGCAGCGACACACTGGCTTACAAAACCGTCGGCAAGTCGCGCGACGAGGAGGAAACCTTCGAATACAACCGTTGGAAAGAGAAAAAGAAGGTGGATCTGCGTGGCCTGAAGCTGGAAGATCATAACGACGAATTTATGAAGATGTAATCGTCCCGTGGAGCCATTTAAAGTACATGTCTTAGGCTGTGGTAGTGCTTTGCCCACACTTCGCCACTATGCGTCATCGCAGGTGGTAGAGGTGCGCGACCACGTGCTGATGCTCGATTGTGCGGAGGGTACACAGATGCAACTACGCAAGTGTAGGGTACGCTTTACCAAACTCAGCCATGTGTTTATTACCCACCTGCATGGCGACCATTGTTTCGGACTGATAGGTATGATTTCTACCTTCGGACTGCTGGGGCGTACGGCAAAACTGCATATCCACGGCCCCAAGGAACTGGGACCCGAACTCGACAGACAAATCAAATTCTATACTCACGACTTAGGCTACGAGGTAGTGTTTTACCCCGTAGAGACGACACAGCACCAGGTGATCTACGAAGATCGCAGTCTGACGGTAGAGAGCATCCCCCTGGAGCATCGTATGCCTTGTTGCGGCTATCTGATACGTGAGAAGCAGAACCTTCCGCATATCTGTCGCGACATGATGGATTGCTACGGCATACCCGCCAGTCAGTTTATGAATATTAAGAACGGGGCTGACTGGACGACAGCGGATGGCGAGGTGATACCCAACAGCAGACTGGTAACACCAGCCGACCCGGCACGCTCGTATGCCTATATCAGCGATACCCGTTATCTGCCTCACCTGCACGAGTTGCTGAAGGGCGTGAGCACCCTTTACCACGAGAGTACTTATGGCGACGACCGCCTGCAGTCAGCCGAGAAATACATGCACTCTACAGCCCGACAAGCGGCAATGGTAGCTCGCGATGCCGGGGTAGGGAAGTTGATGCTGGGGCACTACAGTTCGCGCTATGAGGACGAAACCATACTGCTACAAGAAGCCAGAAGCGTGTTTGAAAACAGCTTCTTGTCGAGTGAAAAGGAAGTGATTGACGTCTGATTACTCAAGTGCCGAGAAGGTCAGCTTCTCGTAACCCTCGAAATCATCGAACTGTACTTGGAACTTGGCATACAGGTAATAGTTGCCACCCGTATTATGCGTATCTTTAATAGATTTGCTCTTAGACAGGGCATTCAGAATCTGATTATAAACCACCTTATCGTTATTGTCGTCGGCAATCTGAATCGCCATTGAAGTCACAATGCCGTTTACAACCTTATAGGTATAGTCGCCAGCAGCATACAACTGGAAATCGTCGGTTTCAAGGATGGTTTCCAGCTCGCCTACTTTCGCTACCAGCTCATCGTACGTGAGATTCACGTGGTTGATGGGCTCGAGGTTGGCATCGAGCTTGATATAAGTGGTGTCACAATCATTCGTAACCTGTGTTCCTTCTGCGTAGGTCATGGTAGTACCGATTACCATCATCAGTGCTACAAGTAAAAATTTCTTCATCTCTTTCATCTCTTTCAAATCTTTCTAGGCTGCAAAGGTAGCAATTTATCGGTTCTTAGCCAACGATTTTTGGATAAAAATTCATAAAAACACCGCCTACGGTGGTCTTTTTGATAGAAATCAAGCCGTAGACGGTGTCATTTTGCTCAAAAATGAGCGAAAATCGTGCCTAAATTACTTTTTTACAGGACGAATGACAAATGTGAAGTCGTAATCTTTGTAAGGCATCATATACTTCTCCATGGGCCATGCGCCCCAAGAGTTTACACAACCCAAGCCCATCTGACGCTGCTGGATGTGAACCTGCGTGAGGGCGCGCTCTACCAAGTCGCCACTATGATGGCCCCAAACTTTCTCCTTTACAGGACCATCGTCGAGGTCTTCTACCAGGTAATTCAGGGCACTGGCCTCGATGGGTGCGTCGCTGAAGAACTCCAGTCCGTTGCCTTGCGCATTGAGTACACGGAACCAGCGGATATCGGTATGATTACCTGATTCCTGTGGACGAACGTAGCCATAGTACTCATCGGCTACCTTGTTTTCATATACGCCCAGGAACTCGCTGTTGTTACGATCGCAGTAGTTCTCGATAGGACCACGACCATAATACTTGATGCTGTTGTACTGCTGAGGCATCTGCAACTGCACACCGTAGCGGAACATCGGGGCTACCTTCTCGTCATCGTCGGCATCCAACTTCTGGCGTACAATCACGTCGCCTTCCTTGGTCAGTGTGTAGGTCATCTCCAGCTTACCCTTTACGTCGGGCATGTCGAGTTCTACCTCTACCTGATTATCTTCTACTTCAAACTTGGTGACCTTCATCTGTGGGTTCTTCCAGATGGCGAAACGCTGTTGCATGCCAGCACCGTAGTCGTTGTCGGTAGGTGCGCGCCAGAACTCTGGGGTAACAGAGCGGCGATCGAGCAGCATAGGCTCGCCATCGACATCGAGATAGTCGATCCAACCATTCTTCTTGCCAATGGTGAGAGCGGTACCACCAGCCTCCAGTTTCACGTAGCTATTGGTTTCTTCCTTCTTCACATCAGCCTCTTCGGTCTTGATTTCTGGGAAAGGATAGGTCTGGGCCACGAACTGCTGGCGTGCCATCACCTGACCCTTGTCGATTAATGGCTGTGCCTCGCGAGTACGGAACTCGAAGTTCACGCAGATTTCCTCGTTGGGGTGGTGGCCCATCACGCGCTTCAGGGTCTTGGCGAGCTCCTCGTCGGTAAAGCTCTTGCGCTGTTGTGGGGCAATACCACTGATATCCACCTTACCCGTATGCTTCTTCACCTGCCATATCAACTCCAGGTCGTCAAGGGTCTTGAAGAAGTTTTCGTTATAGACCTCGAACTTGCCTTCCTTCAATTCCTTTTCTGTAATCCATGCGTTCTGATAGTAGTAGCGTACCTCGTAGGCATGTGGGTTCAAACGGCGATCGGGCGCGATGATACCATTGCAGTTGAAGTTGTAATCGGAAGCCGGATAGCGTCCGTAGTCGCCTCCATAAGTGAAGATCTCCTTACCAGTAACAGGACTTTTATCGCGCATACCCTGATCGACGAAGTCCCAGATGTAACCACCCTGGTAAGAAGGATACTTGCGGATAATCTCCCAGTACTCCTTAAAGCCTCCCATCGAATTACCCATGGCGTGGGCATATTCACACTGAATGAGTGGCTTTTCAACCTTACCACCCGTTACCTCGCCTTTAGAATACTTCTCGCACCAATCGTAATCGGCATACATGGGGCAGAAGATATCGGTCTTACCCTCGATGCCAGCACGCTCGTACTGTACAGGACGGGTCTTATCGTAAGCCTTTACCCAATCGTAAGCCTTCTCGAAGTTGGGACCATAGCCAGCCTCGTTACCCAGACTCCAAACGATAATGCTGGGGTGGTTCTTATAGGTACACATGTTACCCTCTTCGCGCTCGATGTGAGCCTTTTCAAAGTCAGGACGAATCGCCAGGGTCTTATCCTTGTAACCCATACCATGTGTTTCGAGGTTCGACTCGGCAGTAAGGTAGAGACCATACTCATCGCAAAGATCGTACCAGCGAGGATCGTCGGGATAGTGGCAAGTACGAACGGCATTGATATTCAGGTACTTCATAATCTTAATGTCCTGAATCATGCGCTCTACAGAAACGATGTAACCACCATCGGGATCGAGCTCATGGCGATCGGCTCCCTTAATCAGAATAGGTTGTCCGTTAACGAGCAGTTGTCCGCCCTTAATCTCAATATGACGGAAACCGATTTTCTTTCTTACAGCCTGCAATACATTATCGCCCTGCTTCAGCTGAAGCTCTAATATATATAAATAAGGTGTCTCTGCGCTCCAAGCCTTGGCATTTTCTACAGTAGCCTGTAAACCTTGGGCTACCAACTTACCGTCGGCATCGTAAAGACTGGCCTCAACGGTACCCTTTCCAGCAAGTTTGACATCGACAGAGAGCAAGCCCTTGCCTTCCTGGTAGTCTTGTCCGATGGTAATATCCTCGATATGGGTCTTGGGGGTAGCATAGAGATAAGTCTCGCGGGCGATACCTGTGAAGCGCCAGAAGTCCTGGTCCTCGAGATAAGAGCCATCGCACCAACGCATAATCTGCATGGCAATCAGGTTCTTACCAGGCTGCAGGTACTTGGTAATGTTAAACTCGGCAGCTACCTTTGAATCCTCAGAGTAGCCTACGTACTTGCCATTCACCCAAACAGACAGGTTGCTGGTGGCAGAACCTACATGGAAGAATACCTCCTGACCCTTCCAGTCCTGTGGCAAGTCGAAGGTTCTGCGATAGGATCCCGTGTAATTATTGGTTTCGCCAATATAGGGTGGGTTGTTGTCGAAGGTGGTACACCAGGCGTAGCCAATGTTCTTATAGATCTTGTCGCCATAGCCATTCAACTCAAAGAGTCCTGGTACGGGGAAGTCTACCCATTTCGAATCGTCGAACTTCAGGCTGTAGAAATTCTTGGGTGCATCCTGATGGTTTTTCACAAAATTGAATCGCCACATGCCCTCCATCGAGAGGAATCTGGAAGATTGTGACTTGTCGCCCTTTGCTTTCTCGATACTCTCGAAGGCAAAGAAATGCGCATGACGTGCCAAACGATTTTGCTGGTTTACGTTGGGGTCTTGCCATACGGGTAACTTCTGGGCATTTGCTGCCAAAGAAGCCAGGCAGACCATCGTTAATAATAGTTTTTTCATATCGTTGTTTTAAATTAGTTTTATTTATTCTGCCACAATGCTGCAAAAATACGAAAAAAATTCCGAATTCTCAAACTTTTTGCTTACTTTTGTCACCATGATGAGAAAAGAAGAGCGATTTGAGAGACTTCTGGCCCACTTTCGTGAGCAGATGCCTAATGTAACGACCGAACTGGAGTTTGGGAGTGTTTTCCAATTATTAGTGGCGGTGGTGCTGAGTGCCCAGTGTACGGACAAACGTATCAATCAGGTAACGCCAGCCTTGTTCCGCCGTTATCCTGATGCGCAGTCGATGGCGCAAGCAGAGCCCGAGGATGTGTTGGAATTCATCAGCAGTGTGTCGTACCCCAACGCTAAGGCGGAGCATCTGGTAAAGATGGCGCGAGCCCTTGTAGCGCATCATCAGGGTGAGGTGCCTTCTGATATGAGCGCTCTTCTGGATTTGCCGGGGGTGGGGCGCAAGACGGCTAATGTGATTCAGAGTGTGGCTTTTGGCAAATCGGCTTTGGCCGTCGATACCCATGTGTATCGTGTGGCCCACCGCCTGGGATTAGTTTCGAAGCGTGATAATACGCCTTTGAAGGTAGAGCAGGCTTTGGTAAAGCATATCCCGGAAGAAGATATCCCCAATGCCCACCATTGGCTCTTGCTTCATGGCAGATATGTATGCACGTCGAGAAAGCCGCATTGTGAAAAATGCGAGCTGGCGACGTTATGTCCAAAACTAATTGAGGGGTCTAAATTAGGGTAGGGGGCTTATTTCTGGTGCCTCCATTTCCTGAATGCCGTACGGTGGAAATGGTTCTCCGCCTTTATTACATCGTAAACCTTCGAGGCAGGGAGTACGTTCAGAAACTGCTTATGATAATTCTGCTGGATGCGTTTCTGCTCCAGTTCCAGCTCGTCGCGCTTTTCTAAGGCTTTCTTGCAAGCTGCCTCGTCAGCAGGCTTGTTAACGCCCAAATCCTTCATCTGCTTAAACACCACTCGCTGTTTCTGCTGCATCTCGCGATACAGAGGAAAGAATTTCTTGCTCTCTTCTGGCGTAAGGTTGGCCTCGTTGGTGATAAACTGCTCTAAGTCAGCCTGAAACTTCTCAGGCGAGAATTGCTGAGGGGTTTCAGCCTTCATGGTGAGTGCTGAGAGCAGGATAACGACGATGGTTAGGATTTTCTTCATGTGGATTATATATCGTAATGGTTCGTGTTAGTTTTCTGATAATAGGGCGTAGATGTCGTGATTGTCGAGCATCAGATAATCAGCAGCCTGATCCAGGTCTTCATCCGTCATTTCCTGTTGGGCTGCCATTTGGGTAGGAACAGTTGTCTGCATGTCTGTCTCAGGCATGAGCAACCAGGCAGTAACTGAAATCAACAGCACGGCGATACAAGCTGCTGCATAGTAAAGCGGTTTGCGCAACCATACCTGTTTGGCCTGGGGTTTACGCTCAGGTTTCTCTGGCAATTGCTGCATCATCTGAGCGGCAAAATTGTCAAAGTAACCATCGGGCACACGAAACGGATTTCGCTTGCCAGCCTTTTCTTCTATGTACTTTTGTTCTTCCATTTGTATATCTGACGTAATATTATTCAAAAAGTTTAATCGCGACTCTTAAAAAATTCAGAAATCTTTTTCACGGCGATGTGATATGACGCTTTAAGGGCCCCTTCCGAGGTGTTTGTGAGTTGACTGATTTCTGAGTATTTCATGTCGTCGAAGTATCTGAGCGTAAATACGGTTCGTTGTACGTCGGGTAGTTGGGCGATGGCTTGCTGAAGGAGTGCCTCCGTCTCAGAACCATCGAAATAGGGGTCGGCCATCAGATTCTTGGCTACTGATAAGTCTTCGTCGCCAGTACTTACCTGATGCTTGTTTCTGCGCAGATGGTCTAGGCTTTCGTTGATGGCAATGCGCGAGAGCCAGGTACTTACCTTTGCCTCACCATGAAAAGTGTCAATCGCATTCCAGGCCTTCAGGAATGTGTTTTGCAGCACGTCGTTGGCATCCTCGTGGGTCAGCACAATCTTGCGAATCTGCCAGTACAATTGTTCGCTATACTCGCGCACCATCAGTTCGAAACCCTTTCGCTGGGTTTCGGCATTCAACAGTAATTGTGTGATAGATTCCAATTGACTTTAATGAGGCTTAGCGTATGGATACTTTGCGAACAATATTTCCCACTTTCAACACATAACAGCCTTTGCTCAGGTTCAATTCTATGCGTTGAGAAGGACTGTCGATGCTATACTGAGCCACTTGGCGACCCGTGAGCGATACCACAATCAGCGTCTCGCCTTGGGCATTGTTCACCACTACCGTCTTGCCCTCGATGGTCATGCTGATTTTGTCAATCTGCTCTGCAACACCCTGTATTTCGGGCATCGAAGAAGCTGTTGCCAAACCAGCTGTAAAGGCCAAAATTGTAATGATGAGTATATATTTCCGCATACGCAATCCTTTGATATTTGGGGCAAAGGTAAAGAAAACTTCCGAAACTTCCAAATTTTCAACCGAAAAAATGGCTGTTTGAAGCTATTTTGACCTTAAAGAGAGGTAATAACCCAGACGATATAGCCTGAAGATGAGCAAAGAGGGGTTTGGCCCGCAAAGATTCCGTCGCTCCATTTTTGAGAAGAGTTTATGGCAAAGACGAATGAGCCAAAGAACAGGCGGGATGTGGATGCCAGCAACAAAAGTGAGCAATCGCGAGTAACCACGCAGCTCGCTACGGAACTGATGAAGTGTACGCAAACCTTCTTCTGTCTTTTCAAGAAATTCCTCATTGCTTTCAAAATGGCAGAAGCCCATGGGATTATCTATATGAAGAATAGGTATTTGTCGTTTGTGGAGTTGTTTGCCCAATAACACATCCTCGTAGCCATAACTTTGGATGCGTTCATCGAAAGGTGTTTCCAACATGACCTGGCGAGGCGCCCAGAGATTGGCGGTGTGCAAGTGCTGATAGGGCCTCTGTTGGCGCATGATAGCTGTGTGCTGGGGTGCTAACGATTTTTCATAAAGATAGCGCAGATTGTGCTGAAGTTTGGGGAGTACTTCCGGCATGAGACATATGTCGACACCACCATCTATCACCCCCTCGCTCTTACAAGCCAGATAACGACTGATAAATTGATCGCTCAGCATAGTCATATCGCTATCGATAAAAAGCAATGTCTCGTATTTGGCTTTTTGAACTAGGAAATTGCGAATGGCGGCACGTCCTACATTCTCTCCCCGTTCCAGATACTGACAGCGTGAAAAATGGTTGATTTCACGATTCTCCTCGATAACAGAAGGTTGGGTAGAACCGTCATCAGCTACGATGATTTCAAACGCAACATGATTGGTTACGAGTTGCACATATAAATGCTCTACGAGACTGATGCAGACGACATTATAGGTGGGGATGAGGACACTAAGGCCTTGGTTCATGCTGCAAAATTACGCAAAATATGTGAAAAACAAAATTATTTTTGAGTTATTTTTGGTGGATTGGGGAAATTGTTGTACCTTTGCACCCGCTTTTACGAGATAAGAGCATGAAATTCAGTTTTAAATTAAAAAATTAAAGGTTAAAAATTAAACATTATGGCAACAAAAATCAGATTGCAGCGTGGCGGTCGTAAAGGTTATGCTTTCTATAGCATCGTAATCGCTGACGCTCGTGCACCACGTGATGGTCGTTTTACTGAGAAGATTGGTACTTACAATCCTAACACCAATCCCGCCACAGTAGACTTGAATTTCGAGCGTGCACTGTACTGGGTAGAGACAGGTGCTCAGCCTACTGACACTGTACGTAACATCTTGAGCCGCGAGGGCGTTTACCTGATGAAGCACCTGAAGGGTGGCGTAAAGAAGGGCGCTTTCGACGAGGCTGCTGCTCAGAAGAAGTTCGATGCCTGGAAGGCTGACAAGCAGAACGGTCTGTCTAAGATCGCTGAGGCTGAGGCTAAGGCTAAGAAGGCTGCTGCTGAGGCAGAGCTGAAGGCAGAGAAGGCTATCAACGAGGCTATTGCTAAGAAGGTAGCTGACAAGAAGGCCGCTGCCGCTGCTGCAAAGGCAGAGGAAGAGGCTGCTGCCGCTGCTGCTGAGGCTCCCGCAGAGGAGGCTGCTCCTGCTGAGGCTTAAGAGAATTGATGAAAATTCAAAATTCAAAGATAAAGGCTACGCTGAGGCGTGGCCTTTATTTTTTGTGCCAAGCGTCGAGATACTGTTGGGCTACTTTCAGATAATCATGATGCTTGCTGACATAGGCCATGCTCTGGCGCTTCAGTTCAGCGATTCGCTCTGGGTGATTCATCAAAGATTCCAGGGCCTCGCAAACACTTTCGTATGTGGGCGTTACATTGATAATAGGCCGCAAGTCGTGTTCATGAATAATCTCGTAGTTTTCAGGTTCTCCACCACCAATACAGATAATGCCTTTCGACATGGCCAGCAGCGCATTCATCGAGGGGGTGTAGCTGTATAGTTGGTCGAGTATTGCATCAGAACCATCCATCATTTTCTGGTATTCTGCGAAAGGTACCGATTCTGCTATCATAAGCTGAAGTTGCTGGGGATGACGACTTTCTACATCCTTAGCCGCACGCAACATGATATCTGTACCTTTATAAACAGAGCGCTCGCGATTGACGCCAATAAACAGACGGAGGGGGGTGTTGACAACTACTTCCTTTGTTTTTTTTGGCAAACGGATAGGATAGGGGATGAACGTGGTCTTGTCAGGGAAACAAGGCTGATAGCACACGTGATACTCATATAGTCCCGTGATAATGCCATCGCAATGTTCGGCGATGTAGCGATTCAGTTGTTCTTTTGGCGTACCTAACCATTCGCGCTGGTATCTCAGTGCTTCCTCATCCGTGCGTACGCGCGTACCTATATTAAAATCGCTATACTGCAAAGGACTCTGATGACTACAGGTGTTTACCCAGTACCAATCCATGCCAAAAGCACCCAGAAACACGCGCTTATTGTGCTTTCGCAAGTAGTCGAAGAAGAAATACAGTCGTTGGGCTTTCAGCTCGAAAAACATGGGATTGATCAGTTGTACTACGTCGTAGCCTCGCATACGAGGCAACAAGCGATACAGACGAGCCGTCAATTGTATGCCTCCCCATTTGCCTGGACGACGCGACACATCGATATCTCGCGGGTAGTCTTTCCAGAAATCGCCATTCGAGATGACGGTTACGTCATGCCCCAGGGCGCGAAGACCCTCGGCCAGCGTGGCGTGTACATGACTATATTCTCCGATTAAAAGCGTGCGCATAGTCGCATGAGGATAGAGATGCCTATAGAACTGTTCGTCATCCGACGGAACCAGGTATATTTCTGCGTATAGTCGCGATCGGGCAGGGGAAAGAGACCTTGCTTGCGCAATACCTCCATCTCTCGTTCCAAATGTTGGCGTGAACCCGTTTGGCGAATAATGTTATAGAGATAATCCATCGTCAGTTGGGCCACCCTGCGTTGTAAGGCCATACGATCATCTCTGGGTAGACGATCTGCGATGGTGTTGAGTCGTTCGATGATGCCCCGGCTATCCTCCAGGCGACTGAGTCGTTGGTGGCTATCCTGCGATGTGGTAATCGAATCAGGGGTGTGGCGATACAGATAGGCCTTGGCATCTGTAACGCGGATGATCTCGGCTCGTAAAAGCAGTTGTGGCGTAAACTCTTCGTCCTCGTGCCTGATCCCAGGGGTAAAACGCAGGTCGCCCAGAATGCTACGGGCAAAAAGATAGCCGCAAGCTGAACCGCGAATATTCTGATGGCGCATGTAGTTGCTGCCACTTTGCGCCTCACTGTCTTTATAAGTGTCCTTGCTGTCGTTCTGACGCGTCAGCTGGAAAACCACCATCTCTGGCTGATGCTTTCTGGCGAGGTCGATACAATGCTCGTAGGCCTTCTTCAGCAAGAGGTCGTCGCTATCCACAAACTGCAAATACGTACCACTCGCCATTTGCAGACCCGTGTTGCGGGCCACACTGAGTCCTTGGTGTGCTTGTCGGATATAGTGGATGGCATCACCATAAGCCATGAGCTCATTCATGGGCGACTGTTCAGAGCCATCATCTACCACGATAATCTCGCGCTCGGAGGGTTGCAATGAGAGTGCCAGAATGCTGTCGAGACACTGACGGAGCAACCTGAGCGGCAAGTCGTAATAGGCGATAACGAAACTTATAAGTGGCTTTTCCATCGCTTTGGCATCTTTCTAAAAATGACACATAAACGCTTTAAACCCAACATGTTAAGCAGAATGGCTTTAATTCTATCTTTACCTTTGAAATATTTGGGACTCAGATAAACATCGTGCATCATCGGCACGTCGCCAGTACAGTTATAAAGGTCGAGTTGGATGTTGAGCACGCTCATGTAGTAGAGTTGGAAATAGCGATCGCGACGCTCCGTTTGGCGCAGAATTCCAATGTGGTTCATCAGTTGCATACGCAGTTCTTTGGCATCAGCTGTGGCGGTAATACCCTTGGGGTTATAGCAATAGTAATAGCATCCCCTGTTGATGGTAGCCAGGATGCGTGTATGCTCCAATAGCTTATAAAGCGTGCAGATGTCCTCAAATACCACACCTGCAGGAAAACGCACTTCGTGGAAGAGTTCTCTGCGATAGATCTTGTTACAGGCATATGAGTGTTTATAGGCACGCCCTTGATACCAGTAGTTCATCATGTTGTAATACACCTTCTCTTTTGGGAAGGCGAGTTTACGCTGCTGGGGCGAGCCGCAGAAGAGCATCGCAGGATACTCAAGGATATCTGTCTCCGTATGATTGGCCAGATAGTCTGCCAGTATCTCAAGTGTCTGTGGACCTATAAAGTCATCTGAATCAATAAAGGTGATATAGTCGCCTTGCGAGATTTCGATACCCTTGTTGCGTGCCTGACTCAATCCGCTGTTTTCTTGATGTATCACTCGGATGCGTTCGTCTCGCTCTGCCCAGTCATCGCACATCTGAGGACAATTATCAGGTGAACCGTCATCCACAAGTATCAGTTCAAAATCGCGAAAATCCTGTAGCACTACACTCTCGATACAACGGTTGAGCGTAGCCTCTACACGATACACGGGTATGATAATACTCAGTTTCATGCTTGCAAAGATACGAATAAGCGTCAAATTTACCAAATTTATGATGGGAATATCAAATATTTGGTGTAATTTTGCGTTTTAAATACGTAAATATGTCAAAAGAAGGCAACGAGAACTACCATCATATCCTGAAATACACAGGCGTGTTTGGTGGTGTGCAGGGTCTTAATATCGTGTTGGGCTTGGTGCGCACCAAACTGATGGCGTTGCTTTTGGGCCCTTCTGGTATGGGCTTGGCCTCACTTTTCAATACCACCGTAGGTTTCGTGTCGCAGGCTACCAATCTTGGTGTGGCTTTTAGTGCCGTGCGCCATATCTCCGAATTATACGATCAGGGCGATGAGGCTGCTTTAGTCCATTATATTAAAGTGGTGCGAGGGTGGTGCGTGCTGACGGCCTTGGTGGGCATGCTGATATGTGTGGCGATAGGTCCTTTTCTGAGTCAGACCACATTTGCCTGGGGCGATCATAGTCTTCACTTTATGCTGTTGGCGCCAGCAGTGGGTATGTTGGCCATTACAGGTGGCGAAACGGCTATCCTCAAGGGTATGCGTAGTCTGCGCAGTCTCGCCAGTGTACAAGTCTTGGCAGTAGTCGCTGCCCTGCTGATATCTATCCCTGCTTATTATGTGTTTGGCGAGGCTGCGATTGTACCTGTTATCGTGCTGATGACCTTTGCCACGATGGTGCTTACCCTGCGCTGTTCCTTACGTATTATGCCTTTGCAACTCAGTGGTGCCAAGGGTATCTTGGGCGAGGGTATGGAGATGGTGCGCCTGGGTGTGGCTTTTACCTTTGCTGCGGTCATCGGGAGTGCTGCCGAGATGTTGGTACGCTCCTATCTTAATGTGGTGGGCGACCTCGATATGCTGGGACTCTATAATGCTGGCTATATGCTCACGATGACCTATGCGGGTATGGTGTTTTCGGCGATGGAGGCTGATTACTACCCCCGATTATCAGGCGTGCAACATGACATTGCGGCAACCAACCTTACCGTGAATCGTCAGATGGAGGTATCGCTGTTGATGCTCGCCCCTATGCTCACTGCCCTGATGGTTGCCCTGCCTGTATTGGTGCCTTTGCTCTTTAGCGATAAATTCCTGCCGATAGTAGGAATGGCGCAAGTAGCTGTGTTGGCGATGTATTTTAAGGTGATGACATTGCCAGTAGCTTATATCACGTTGGCCCGTGGCTATTCGCTCTCGTATCTTTTCTTAGAGACTTCTTATTATGTGGTCTTTGTGCTGCTTATCATCTTTGGTTATGAGCGCGGGGGCTTGTATGGCACTGGTATCGCTATTGCTTTGGCCCATGTGTTTGAGTATCTTTTGGTTAATACGTATGCCTATAAAAAATACGGTTACCGCTTTTCGGCAACCGTATCTCGAATAGCTATTGTTCAAATTTCGTTGGCTTTGCTTGCCTTTATCATCACGCTGCTAGCCGAAGGTCCTTTGTATTGGGGCGTTGGGGCCGTTATCGTGGTGCTCAGTTTGAGTCTCTCGCTGCAAATCCTCCGTAAGCGTTAGAAGCGGAAGTCGAGCTCCAAATCTACCATGTTGTAGTTGTGCTTGCCGTCTGCAAGGGTACGATCGTTTATACGTGCATACTCAGCATGGAGCTCCAGATTCTTGGTGAAGAAGTAGTTCAAACCAACCTCAAACTGATTCAGTGAAGTATCCCATTCCTTCTGATTGCGATAGGTCTCATAACGAGCCTTTGCGTGGAGCTTACCCTTAATGAGGGGCACGATGCCGAATACATACCAACCATCAGCCTTGTCACCCTTTGAGTAGTCAATCTCGCGCACGTTGTTGCCTGGTGATTTAGCACCCCAACCCTGTGAGTGCAGATACTCAGCACGGAATGTGTACTCATCCTTATCATATTCAATAGAGAGACAGTAACGGTTCTTCTCTACACTGCGTGTCTCGCCAGTCAGTGGGTCTAACATGCCACCACGGCTACCTGTCCATCCAAAAGCACCAATACGCATGCCCTTGATTGGCATGACCCAGATACCTCCGATGATATCCTTGCGGTTATCCATATCCTTCATGTTGATACCCTCACCATTGTAGATACCTACCTGATAGTGGAATAGTCTGCGGCCATTGGCATTGGGGAAGAGGTCACCAGAGAACTGGATACCTACATCACGACCACCAGAAGACTTCTCACCTGTACGATCACCAAAACCAGAGAGGCGATTGATGACGTCAGCATACGCTTTCCAACCCTGTGTGATAGGGTTCGTGGGGTTCTCGAAAGTGAATGCACGCTTAAACTCACCAACGCGAATCTTAAACTCTGGGTATCTTCTCCATTCAGCATAGAGGTCTACCAATTGTACCGTAGGCTGACCAGGACCAGTGGCATTCGTACCCTGAAGCTGTGCACGCCAGTCAAAATCACCTATCTTACCATCCAGAATGAAACGGGCCAGACGAAGGTTGAAGGTGTTGCTGTGTCCGCTGTCCTTGTCATCGCCCTGATACTGCAGCATGGCGTAGCCGCTAAACTTGATGTTCTTCACCCATGCAGGAAGTTCAACAGCTGCCTTTTCCTGAGTTGCCTGAACCTCTTCTACTTCTGTCAGTGTCTCAGCACTAACTGTGATGGCCATTGATGCCAACAGAACCATCATGCTAAAAAATCTCTTTGCCATAATTGTCTGGGTTTTAGTTATATGGCGACAAAGATAGGAAAAAAAATCCTATCTTCCAAATTTTTACCGCCATATTTTTAAAAAAGTTTAAATTTCGCGCTTTTCGAGCAGTACCACGTTCTCTACATGAGGCGTGTGGGGGAACATATCCACGGGTTGTACCACGCTTACTTTGTAGTCGGCATCGAAGTCCTGCAGGTCGCGTGCCTGGGTAGCCGGATTACAGCTAACATACACGATACGCTTAGGCGCTGCCCTCAGAATGGTCTTCACCACATCAGGATGCATACCTGCACGAGGCGGGTCTGTGATGATGACGTCAGGGCGTCCGTGCTCTGCGATAAACGCGTCCGTCAGAATATCCTTCATGTCGCCTGCATAGAAGAGGGTATTGTCGATATGGTTCACCTCCGAATTAATCTTCGCATCCTCGATGGCCTCAGGCACATACTCGATACCAATCACCTTTCTGGCTTTCTTTGCTACGAAGTTGGCGATGGTGCCAGTACCTGTATAAAGGTCGTAAACGAGTTCCTCACCAGTAAGACCAGCCAGTTCGCGCGCCACGCTATACAGATGATAGGCCTGCTCAGTGTTGGTCTGATAGAATGATTTGGGACCAACCTTAAACTTCAAGTCCTCCATCGTTTCGAAGATATGATCGTTGCCTTTGAATACCATGATGTCCTGATCGCCAATGGTATCGTTACACTTCTGGTTGTCGAGATACATCAGCGCTGTAATCTGTGGGAATTTGTCTGCGATATGCTGTAGTAAAGCCTTGGCCTCTGACTCACCACCCGTCTCGTCGTAGTGGAACTGAATAATCACCATCCACTCACCAGTAGCCGAATTGCGGATAATCACATCGCGCAACAAGCCTACCTGCGCACGCAGATCGAAGAACGACAGACCATGCGTGATGGCATAATCGCGAATCTCATTGCGAATCTCGTTGTGCAGATCGTCCATCAGCCAACACTTCTCGATAGGCAGAATCTTATCGAAAGCGCCCGTAATATGGAAGCCAATGGCAGGGGTGTCCTTCACCAGTGTCTCGTCTTTCAACTGCTCGCTGGTCAGCCAACGCTTGTTCGCACAACCATAATCGAGCTTATTGCGATATGCCTTCGTATGTACAGAGCCCATGATGGGACGGAACTCAGGCAACGCTACTTTTCCGATGCGTGTCAGTTGGTCAAACACCTGCTTCTGCTTGAACTTCAACTGCTCATCGTATGGCAGGTTCTGCCACTTACAACCGCCACACACACCAAAGTGCTCACAGAAGGGTATCGCGCGTACCTTACTATAATTAATGAAGCGTACCACTTCGCCCTCGGCAAAGCTGTGTTTCTTGCGACGAATCTGAACATCGCATACATCGCCAGGCACACAAAAAGGTACAAACACCACCAGCTCGTTCCAGTGGAATAAACATTTACCTTCTGCGGCTACGGCCTCTATCGTTACACCCTCAAAGAGTGGTAATGGTTTCTTGTTTCTTGCCATCTTCTTTACAATTTGCGTGCAAAGGTACGAAATAATCGCTAAAAAACCAAAAATGTAACGTTCGCATTGCAAATTTCCACTTATTTTTTTTGTTATCTCCCGAATAATGACTATCTTTGCGGAATTAAAAGCAAAAAACAATTTATCAAATTTATAGTTTAACTGACTTATGAGTACAAAAAGAGTTTACCTCTTCGGTAATGGTAAGGCCGAAGGTAATGCAAAAATGCGTGAGGAACTTGGTGGTAAGGGTGCTAACCTTGCCGAGATGAACCTGCTTGGTGTTCCCGTTCCTCCAGGTTTCACAATCACCACCGATTGCTGTAATGAGTATTATCAGGTAGGTCAGCAGAAGATTATGGAGCTGCTGAACGAGGACGTGATGGCTGCTGTAAAGCACATCGAGGTACTGATGAATTCTAAGTTCGGCGACAAGGAGAATCCTCTGCTTGTTTCTGTACGTTCTGGTGCCCGTGCTTCTATGCCTGGTATGATGGATACTATCCTGAACCTGGGTCTGAACGACGAGGTAGCTGAGGGTATGGTTAAGAAGACCCAGAATCCTCACTTCGTATATGACTCTTATCGTCGTTTCGTACAGATGTACGGTGACGTGGTATTGGAGATGAAGCCCGTTAACAAGACCGATATCGATCCATTCGAGGAGATCATCGAGAAGGTAAAGGAAGAGCGTGGCGTGAAGTTGGATAAGGACCTGAACGTCGACGAGCTGAAGAAGCTGGTTCAGTTGTTCAAGAAGGCTATCAAGGAGCGCACAGGTAAGGACTTCCCCGACGATCCTATCGAGCAGCTCTGGGGCGCTATCTGCGCAGTGTTCCGTTCTTGGATGAACGAGCGCGCTATCCTCTATCGTAAGATGGAAGGCATCCCCGACGAGTGGGGTACAGCCGTATCTGTTATGGCCATGGTATTCGGTAACATGGGTGACACCTCTGCTACTGGTGTATGCTTCAGCCGTGATGCTGCTAATGGTGAGAACCTCTTCAATGGTGAGTATCTTGTAAATGCTCAGGGTGAGGACGTTGTGGCTGGTATCCGTACCCCACAGCAGATTACCAAGATCGGTTCTCAGCGCTGGGCTGAGCGCGCTGGTATCTCTGAGGAAGAGCGCGTAGCTAAGTATCCTTCTATGGAGGAGGCTATGCCTGAGACATATGCTCAGTTGAATCAGATTCAGGAGAACCTCGAGAACCACTACCACGATATGCAGGATATGGAGTTTACCGTACAGGAAGGCAAGCTGTGGTTCCTGCAGACCCGTAACGGTAAGCGCACAGGTGCTGCTATGGTGAAGATCGCTATCGACCTGCTCCACGAGGGTAAGATCGACGAGAAGACCGCTATCTTGCGCTGCGAGCCTCAGAAGCTCGACGAGCTGCTGCACCCCGTATTCGACAAGAAGGCTTTGGCTGCTGCTAAGGTCATTGCTCAGGGTCTGCCTGCTTCTCCTGGTGCTGCTTGCGGTCAGATTGTATTCCACGCTGACGATGCAGAGGCTTGGCACAAGGATGGTCACAAGGTAATTCTCGTTCGTATCGAGACTTCTCCTGAGGACCTCGCTGGTATGGCTTCTGCTGAGGGTATTCTGACTGCTCGTGGTGGTATGACCTCTCACGCTGCCGTTGTTGCCCGTGGTATGGGTAAGTGCTGTGTATCAGGTGTAGGTGCCCTGAACGTTAGCTATAAGGATAAGACCGTTGAGATCGACGGTATCACCTATAAGGAGGGTGACTATATCTCTCTGAATGGTTCTACTGGTCAGGTTTACGCTGGCGAAGTTCCTACAAAGGCTGCTGAGCTTTCAGGCGACTTCAAGGAGCTGATGGACCTCTGCGACAAGTACACCAAGCTGCAGGTTCGTACCAATGCTGATACACCACACGATGCTCAGCTGGCTCGCGACTTCGGTGCTAAGGGTATTGGTCTGACACGTACTGAGCACATGTTCTTCGATGGTAAGAAGATTGTTGCTATGCGTGAGATGATTCTCGCTGACAGCGTTGCCGGACGTGAGAAGGCACTTGCTAAGTTGCTGCCTTACCAGAAGGCTGACTTCAAGGGCATTCTCGAGGCTATGGACGGTCTGCCCGTTAACATCCGTCTGCTCGATCCTCCTCTCCATGAGTTCGTACCACACGATCTCGCTGGTCAGAAGGAGATGGCCGAGGCTATGGGCGTATCGCTTGAGGACATCCAGCGCCGTGTAGATTCTCTCGCTGAGAACAACCCAATGCTGGGTCACCGTGGTTGCCGTCTGGGTATCACCTTCCCAGAGATCACCGCTATGCAGACAAAGGCTATCCTGAGCGCTGCTTGCGAGTTGAAGAAGGAAGGCAAGAACCCAATGCCAGAAATCATGGTTCCACTGATTGGTACACTCTACGAGCTGAAGCAGCAGAAGGAGGTGATCCAGTACGCTGCTAAGGAAGTATTCCAGGAGTACGGCATGGAGGTTGAGTTCGAGATCGGTACCATGATCGAGATCCCACGTGCTGCCCTGACCGCTGACCGCATCGCTGAGGAGGCTCAGTACTTCTCATTCGGTACGAACGACCTGACTCAGATGACCTTCGGTTACAGCCGCGACGATATCGCATCGTTCCTGCCTGTATACCTCGACAAGAAGATTCTGAAGGTAGACCCATTCCAGGTACTCGACCAGAAGGGTGTAGGCCGTCTCATCAAGTTCGCTGTGAAGGAAGGCCGTGAGGTACGTCCCGACCTCCGCTGCGGTATCTGTGGTGAGCATGGTGGTGAGCCCAGCTCAGTTAAGTTCTGCGCTAAGATTGGCATGAACTACGCATCTTGCTCTCCCTTCCGTGTGCCCATCGCACGTCTGGCTGCCGCCCAGGCTGCTGTTGAGGAGTAAACAGAAATACTCTGAATATAAAGCGAGCGCAGTTCCCTTTCGGAGCTGCGCTCAATATTTTTATCAATATGTCATTTGTCGCTATTGTGACTATTCCCCTGTCAACCCTTTGTAGCTCTTAGCAGCGGCTTGGAGTGCTTCCTCGGTAGTGTAGCGCTCGTAGTAGGTGCAGCGGGTGACAATGCGCTGGGACGATACATGATTGTCCTGAATGCGGACGAGGGCAAAGCCGAACATGGGGTCGGCAAATTGGTCGCCTACGAGGGCGAGGCTGCCGTACTTGCTGATATAAGGCGAAAGGAGGGTAGAGGGGACATTGATGAGACGGACAATGCCGAAGTGGAGAATCTCGATGTCTTGGTCGGGCATGATGGGGATGACGGAAATATGTACTTGTGCGTACTCTTCTCCGTTTTGCCAGTGCATGACCTCCTGTCGTAGAACGTATAGCAGATACTCGCCCTTACAGATGTCCTTGGGCGTAAGGTCGGTCAGCAATGCAGGTTGATTGTCCACCTCACCAAGTTGATACTCGATGGGGCGCGCTGGTCCGCTACTTACGGCCATTCTGGGCAGGAGTAGCGAGATATTGTTACTTAGCTGATTTTTGGTGAGATAGACCGTAGGCGAGAGTGTATTGACCGACATGAAGCGGCGGTAGGCGTCCACGCCACCCTCAAAGTAGGTGTGGCGTGTGGCCTTGAGCTTGCGCCACAGAACATTGTTGTGAGCAATCTGCTCGCGCAAAGCCAGTTGCTTGCGCGAGAGTCTCCGTGGCTGACGGATATGTGTTGGGCGCATGAATGTCTTCCCGCCTCGCTTGTAGATGGTCATGTCGTCCAAGTGACCTTCCACGTTCTTTAATATACCTCCTGTTACTTCTGCCATAATCGTTGTTTTGTCGTTCTATGTTGTTTCTTTTGACCTTTATCGTTGTACCGTCGTGGGTAGTATGGTGGTCTGTTGTGGGTAGCATGGGGTCAGTTATAGGTAGTATGTAGCTCCTATGTAGCTCCCACTAAGTTTCGGTTGAGTTTCGGTGTGCGTATTACTGAGTTTCGGTGTGACGCGTATGTAGCGTGCATGACGGCACAAAGGACCGTCAACATCCGTATAACAATCTCGTTCTTAGCCAATGTTCTTTCCTAAATCAAAAGCCTCCTGCAGTTTCGGATTACCCTCAATCTCACGAGGGTCATTCACACCTCCGCAGAAAAGCGTTCCTGCCAGACGACTCTTGGGATAGCAGTCTATCCAGCCCGTCAACCCCGTCTCTGCACGCTTCGGAGTCTCGGTTTCATCCTCTGCAGCCGTTGTCAACAGATAGACATCACGAAACGCATAATCCTGTTCATACA